>Ga0182745_1000326_pt1 | contig 55986 bp, 36 predicted proteins | sample eDN3rd30CKraftBY_FD_128523 | JGI IMG/M metagenome (GOLD analysis project Ga0182745, IMG submission 128523) | Enriched backyard soil microbial communities from Emeryville, California, USA - eDNA 3rd pass 30_C Kraft BY (version 2) (version 2) | ecosystem: Environmental > Terrestrial > Soil >... | reverse complement strand
TCGACCCCTTCGCTGCGGGCCCGCCCGGCATTGACGACGAACTGCTGGGGAAAGCCTGAGGCATCGACGATGGACGTCGTGGTCTGCAATCCGCTGATATTGTAGCGGTACATCGCCAGGCTGGCTCGCAGCCCTCCATCGAAAAACAGTCCCTTTGCCCCCGCTTCAAAACCTTTGATATTCTGCTGATCATAGGCCGCATTCGCTTGCAGCGCTGCTAGCGAACCGCCGGCGCCGGCGCTGTACCCGCCTGAGAGAAAGCCCGTCTTGTAGGATGCAAAGATGGTCAGCTGGGGACGCGGGCGCCAGGCGATCGTCGCCTCGGGTGAGACGTTTTCCCAATCGTCGGAGGGGTTGACCGGAATGACTTCGCTGCCCGAGGCATCGAACACCCGGATGCGCTTCTTCTCGTAGGAATATCGGGCCCCGCCGGTGATCTCGATCGTATCCGCCAGTCGCCACGTCAATTGGCCGAAGGCCGAATAGGCGTCGCCGAACTGGAACTTGTCGGCGCGCGCGGATGTGATCGCGGGGGTGACGGGGTTACGCAGATTGACGATTGCATAGCCCATCTTCGTGCTTTGATAGAAAGCACCGATCTGGAAATTGAGGGGCCCATCGAAGTCGCTGGCCAGTCGCAGTTCCTGCGACCATTCCCGATCGGTGAAATGAATGGCCGACCCGCCGATGGAATTCGGAACGGATGCGTCCGCGCCCGGGAAAACCAGCCCCCATCGACCGCCGACGTCGTAATAGCCCGTGATCGCCGTCAGCTGCACGAAATCGTCGATCTGATAACCGAGTTCCAGGCTGCCAAGCGTTTGGCGTTGTTTGTAGAAGGAAGAGGTGCGCCCCAGATATAAATCCGGAGCCGCCGCATTGAAGCCGGGGCCGAAACTGGCGCGGATGGTGCGGTCATCGGCGCGGCAGTCGTCGCTGGCCGCAAGCTGGGCGGCGCCAAGCGGGCAATCCACCAACTGGGTGGCGGCTTCAAGCCCGGCGCTGTTGTCGAGTCGCGCATGATTGAACTTGAAACGGGCGGTGAAAGCGTCGCTGGGCTGGAAGAGGAGCGTCAGGCGCCCGCCCCATTCCCGGTCCTTCGGCCCCCACTTTTCCGCCGGCCCCATGAGGGGGTCGGGAGTCGCGAGATTTTTGACATAGCCGCGCATCGCGGCGCCATAGAAAGCCAGCCGCGCGCCGAGGGTATCGGTGAGAGGTGTCGAAATCACGCCTTCCCCACGAATCTGCCGGGCAACGAAGTCGTAGCTGGCCGAAAGCCGCCCTTCGAAATCGGCTCCGGGGTCGGCGCTGCGAATGACGATCAGACCGGCCGGGCTATTCTTGCCGAAATAGAGTGCTTGCGGCCCCTTAAGCACATCGATCTGGGCCATATCGATCTCGCCCATCCGGCGCACGGCTGACTTCGCGATCTGGACGCCATCGACGTTGAAGGAAACGGCCTGGTCCTGGAACGCATTGCCTTCACCAACGCCGATCCCGCGAATGGCGATGACGCCGCCCTGCGCACTGCCAGCGGCTTCCGCTACGATTAGCTGCGGGATCGAAGCCGAAAGGCTGTCGAGGCTGCTGATTCCGCGGCGCTCGATTTCTGCCTGGGACATGGACGAAATGACGACGGGCGCGTTGATCGCCGATTCGGATCGCAGCCGCGCGGTCACGACGATCTCTTCGCCAGCGTCGGAAGCGGGTGCCGCCGCTTCCTGCGCAAATGCTGCGGACCCCGCCGCGGCGGACATGGTGAGTGCGACTACAGACGTCGCTGCACGCAAGGACATTCTTCCCTCCCTCTCGTCATTGGCGACTTTCTTTCGGTTCGCCGTCCGGAAAGGCTTCTATCCCGCGCCCCGGCAGGAGACGTACAGGGCGCGATGTCAAAAGCTTGCTTTGACGCGCCATGCCTGGGGCGGCGCTTGACTTGTTCGTCCCGTTCGCCCGAACGCCAAGCCGTGCGGACAAGAAATCGCCCGCTCAAAATCGTCCCGGCATCGGGAGGCTTTCACCTAACCACTTGGAATTGATATCCATTTCATATGACGATCACCGACGAAATCGAATTGGTCGAACACCGCCTGACAAAATGGTTTGCACAGCGCCTTCCCGGAGGCCGACCATCCAATGTGAAGCTCACCCAATTGAGCGGTGGCTATTCCAATCCGACCTATCTCGTCGAGTTCGGCGCGCGATCAGACCGGTTCGTCCTTCGCTGGGACCCCATCATCGGGCCGCAAGCGCCCTATGACATGGTCCGGCAGTACGAAACCTTCCGCGCGCTTGTGGAAACAGCCGTGCCAGTTCCTGCCCCCTATTGGGTGGAAACCGATCTTTCGGTTCTCGGCCGCATATTCTGGATTTGCGAGTTCGTGGAAGGCGAGACCGCGGGCCGACTGCTCGACCCCGCGGATCGGCTAACGCCGGCCCGCACGGATGCGTTCGTCGCCATGCTGGCGCAAATCCATGCGGTCGATTGGCGGAGCACCCCTCTTACCGGGCTTCTCGATCATCTCGATCCAACGGCGACGGCGTCGATGATCGACGCCGAATTGCGTTTCTTTCCGGATGTACCGGAGGAAGACCGTCCGTCGTTCGAGGGGGCCCGGATTTGGCTTCATGACCGGCGCCCAACCGAATTCGAGATGTGTCTCAACCACGGCGATTGCAATCTCTCGAACTTTCTTTTCCAGGGTAGCGAGATTCGGGCTGTGATCGACTGGGAGCTTTCGTCGATCACCGATCCATGCGCGGATGTCGCGTTCTACTGCGCGCTGTTGCCGCGCTATCGTATCGGTCAATCCGCCGAGGCGGTGCGGGCCGAACGCGACTACTTCCTCCGCGAATATCGCCGCCTGACGGCGCGTGACTGCACCACGCTCACTTTCTGGGAAATTTTCTGCAACTATCGCTATGCCCTGAGCTGGGCTCAGCATGGGTTGAGTCATCCGCGCAGCGGTTATGTGGCCTATCGCGATCGGATGCGGGAAATGACCGAAACCGATGGCAGGGGCTGATCAGTTCGCTCGATGACCGTGCCGATATTCGGTCGGAACGATGCCCGCACGGCGCTTGAAGGCGTGATTGAAGCTCGACACATTGGCGTAGCCGACCTGCCATGCGATCGACGCGATCCGATCCCTGCCTGAAACCAGCATCTCGCACGCCGCGACATGTCGCCACTGCTCGACCAGCTCGCGGAAGGTGGTGCCGCGTTCGGTAAGGCGGCGCTGCAGCGTTCGCGACGACATTCCCAGGGCGCCGGCGACACGCGACATTGGCTTCAATGTGCCATGTTCCGCAAAATAGCGGTCGAGGAGCGCAACAACGTCGCGCGACCTCAAGGCCGAGTCGATCAGGGCGCGGCATTCCAGACGCTGTCGGTGATGAAGGTGGGCATCGCTGTTCTGCAACGACCGATTGGCAATCGAAGGGGACCAACGCCAGCGGTTGACCGGCTTTCCGGCGTGTATTTCGGCCGTCGTGAGCGTGCTGATCAATCCATGATAGGCTGGAGAAATCTCGGTTTCGATCGCATCGAAGGGAAAATCTTCCCCCCATAGATCGCGGAAGACCGGTATCGTCGCCGCAAAATCCCGAACCATCGTGAACTGCTTCAAATCCTGGGGCACCTCAGCGAGGTCGGTGCCGAACCCGGAAATCTGCCCATCCTTCGTATAGAAAAGGAAGGCCCTGCAAAGCGTATGATGGAGATGATCCGTTTCAACGACGAATTCGAACATCTCCTGAATATTGGGAGCGGTGGCCAGTGCCAAACCGAAGGCGCTATGGCCGTGCGACAGCAGCCGGAACCGGCTTCCGAGTTCAATCCAGAGGTCGGGCCGCTGGGCAGTCGCCGAATGAAACGCGCGCTGGAATGCCAACTCCTGCATTCCGGTCACTTCGCCCGCAGGATTCTCGATCAACGCGCGCGGTAGATGCGACTGCGCAACGGCCGCATCGCAATCCAGGCCAGCTTCGGCCAGCACCTCCAGCATCAGACGTACGCTGGTATTTGGTAGCACCAGGCTTGCCATGCTCGTCATTCGCACGATACAGCATCCCATCCTTTGCGATCATCCTTGATCGTCGCAATTTATCCATTTCTTTGCGGCGCTCCTGCGCCATTCGGTGGCCGCCAGTCAATCCACAGCAAAGGTGGGCGGGGGCGAGATTGCATGTTCTCAGCATCGCATGATGCCGAAGAGGCACGGAATTCGGATGAGAAGCCGATGTCGCCCATAACTTGCGATCAAGCTCGCCAACTTGCGCCGCTACGCCTGTAAAACCGCCCGTTGAATTCACGCATCTCCGTCTCGGCCTTGCCGCGCTGCGCCCGCGAGGAAGATGCGTAAGCATTCAAGGAAAAGCTGCTCGTCGTCGAACGGATTGGCGCTCATCGCTCGAGCGAGGGCGGGATAGGCCGCAACGTCTATGTCGGGCATAGCGGGAACCCCGCGCGAGTCGGCGGACGCCGCGAATAATGCCGATCCGAAGGTAAGCTTTTCGGTCGCCTCGATGACCGCCATATGGATCGATGGATGGTAGGGATTGTCGCGGGCGGCCGCATTGTAGAACTCAAGGAGCAAATGCCGGGGGAAATAGTCGAGAAGCAGCATCGCGGCATTGGGATGCCGCAGCAACGCCCGCCGGGTCTCAAGGCAAAGCGACAAGAGACGCGACTCGAAGCTGTCGTCCTCGGCGGCGAGGGCCGGCTGTTTCATGAGAAGGAGGCGCGACACCTCTTCGAGCAGCTCCTCCTTGTTTTTGAAATGATTGTACAAGGAAGGTGTCTTGACGCCCAAGCGGGCGGCAACGTCCCGAATCTTGAAGTCTTTAAGGCCGTGCTCGTCGATGACCTCCAGGGCCGCTTCCGCCGCCGCGTGACGTGAAATCAGTGGAACCAGCGGTCGTCCCAATTCCTGCTCCTCCCCTAATTGGCTCCTCGCGGGATAGCCATTTCCCGCGGCGCCGCAACCGATTAGCGCTTGCAGCACCAGCATGGTCTTTTCCCGCTTGACTATAAACTAATTCGATTAGTAAACGCCAGTCGACGCTGCGTTCGACAGCGGACCCACCGAGGGAGGATGACATGCAAAAGGCCTTGAAGCGGCTCCGCGCCAGTGTTGCCGTCTATGCGCTGGCGGCGACTTTCACCTGCTTGTCGGCTACCGCTGCCGCGCAAGACCATACCGAAACCGATGCGGAGTCGGGTGCGGCGCCGGCGACCAGCGAGACGGCCGATGACGACGCCATCACCGTGACCGGGTCCCGCACCGTTCGGGACGGCTTTGCCGCGCCCACGCCGGTCATGGTGACGTCGAGTGAGGAACTGCTCGACGCCTCTCCAACCAATCTCGCCGACGGTCTCAACCGCCTGCCCCAGCTCACGGGATCGACGGCCCCGAACCGCGGTTCGCACCTTCGTCCGAGCGAACCCTCGGGCGGCTATTTCCTCAATCTCCGTGGTCTGGGCTCGATCCGGACACTCGTTCTGCTCGATGAGGTGCGCCTCCCGCCGACCGAGTTCCTCGGGCTGGTCGACGCCAATATCGTGCCCAATCAACTGATAAAGCGGGTCGACATTGTCACCGCCGGCGCTTCGGCGGTCTATGGCTCGGACGCGATCAGCGGGGTGATCAACTTTGTCCTCGACAAGGATTTCACGGGGGTGAAGGGGACGCTGCAACGTGGTGTTTCGTCGCGTGGTGACAATGGCAACTATCGCGCTGCGATCGCCTTTGGAACACCGATCGGCGACCGCACCCACCTGCTCCTCAGCGCCGAGCGTTTCGACAGCGACGGTTATCTGAAGTCGGACCGTCCGAAGCTGTTCGATCTCGGGCTCGCGGTCGGACGCACACCCGGGGGCGTGCCCGGCAGCGCGGACAATCCCTTGGTCTTTCAGACAAACGTGCGGCAGGGGAGTCAGACCTTCGGCGGGCTTGCAACCTCCGGGCCCTTTTCCGGCGAACACTTCCTCTCGCTCGGCGTGCATCGCCCGATCGAGTTGGGCATCCCCACCGGAACGAGCGATCGCTACATTGGCGGTGACGGCTATTTTGTTCCCGGCTACACCAGCGCGGCGACCGCCGTCCGCAACGACGTGCTGTTCGGCCGGGTCAGCCATGATTTCGGCAACGACGTGACGGCATATGTCCAAGGTTCCTATAGCAATACCAGAGTCGGCTACGCCGTGCTTCCCGCGTCCCTGACGGGCCTGCGTATCAACAGCGGCAATCCTTTCCTGCCGGCAGATCTCCAGCAGCGTTTGACGGATGCGGGAGCCCCGTCTTTCACGCTCGCGAAATTCTTTGCCGAACTCGGACCCGCAGTGACGCGCGAAGAGACGGAAGCCTATATCGTGCAGGCCGGCCTCAACGGTCATCTCGGTGCTCTGCGATGGTCGGTCGATTATATTCACGGCACCTCCAACCGCCGCGCCGAGCAATCCAATATTCTCGAGAATACGAAGCTGGCGGCCGCCCTCGACGCCGTTGCAGATGGGGCGGGCCAGGTCGTTTGCCGGGCATCGCTCGACCCGCGCGCCGATGTGCGTTCACGCTATGGCGATTGCGTTCCCTTCAATCCCTTCGGTTTCGAATCCTCCTCCGCGGCGGCGCGCGACTATGTCACCGGCACCTCCATCTACCGGGCACGCAATGCGACCGACAGCTTCAGCGCCGGTCTGTCGGGCGAACTTTTCTTGCTGGGAGCGGGGCCGGTCAGCTTTGCGGTGGGGGGTGAGTATCGCGAACAGGAACTGAGTCTCACGAGCAACGCCGACCCGGCCATTCCGATCGACATAACCGGGCTCGAGACGACCGGAATCTCGCCCGCGACGACGCGCTTCTTTTTGAACAATGTCGGCTCGGCGAACGGCCATCTCAATGTGAAGGAAGCTTACGCCGAACTGACGGTGCCGCTTCTCGCGGACATCCCCTTCATCCGCTCGCTCGATCTCAACGGCGCGGTCCGATACGCCGATTACAGCACGAGCGGCAGCGCCGTGACCTGGAAGCTCGGCGCGACCTGGGAGCCGGTCGATTCGCTCCGCTTTCGCGTCTCGCGTTCGCGCGACTTCCGCGCGCCGACCCTATATGATCTTTTCGCGGGACAGCAGGCCAACAACGCCCAGATCTTCGATCCGCACACCAACAGCGGCGGCAGCGGCACGATCTTCATCACCTCGGGAGGGAACCCGAACCTAAAGCCGGAGATCGGTAATACCTTCACTGCCGGCGTCGTCTGGAGCCCGGATTTCATTCCCGGCCTCGCGCTTTCGGTCGACTATTATGATATCAAGATCAGCAATGCGATCGGCACGCTGACACCGGCGCAGATCGTCCAGGACTGCGAGGACAGCGGCGGCACCGCGCCGACATGCGCGCTCGTCACCCGGCCGCTTCCCTACAGCGACCGATCGCCGGCCAACTACCCCACGGCGATCAGGGTGGTGGGCGCGAATATCGCCTCGGTCGAAGTCCGCGGCATCGATTTCGACGCGCGCTACTCGGTGCCGCTTGGCAACGGCCGGCTCGGAATGCGCCTTTTCGCAAACTACACCGATCGCTTCGCGACCCAGCGCAGCCTCTCGCAGCCGGTGGTCGATTATGCCGGCTACCTCGGCGCTCCCGTATCGCCCATTCCGAGCGGAACCGGCGGCGTCGCGGTTCCGCGTTGGAAAGGGACCGCGAGCCTGAGCTATGAGAATGGCGGGTTCGGATTGTTCATCCAGGAACAGATGGTCGGCACGGTGAAATACAGCCCGCTGCCGTCGCAAATCTATGCCGATCCCAAGATCGGCTCGGTCTTCTACACCGATCTCACGGTCAGCTATAAGGTGCCTGCGTATCGCGACGGCCTCGAGCTATTCCTCACCGTCAACAATCTCTTCGACCGCGATCCGCCGCTTGTTTATGGAACGACGACGCCAGGCCGCGATCTCTCGACGGAGACCTCGCTATACGACACCAACGGTCGGCAGTTCACCGCCGGCGTGCGCTTCCAGTTCTGACGGACGGACATGGATCTCCATCGCATTCTTTCGCTCGACGAAGTCACCCCCGAATGGCTCACCGCAGCGCTTGCGGGACGCTATCCGGGGACGCGGGTACGATCTTTCCAAACCGGCACGATCGTTCGGGGCATGGCAACCAAGGCACAGTTGCTTCTCACCTACGACGATGGTGCGTCGGGCGGATTGCCGCAGTCGATGTGGCTGAAATGCGGCTTCGAGGCGCACAGTGAGCGGTCTGTGCCGCTTTATCGCGCGGAAGTGCAATTCTATCACGACCTCGCGCGCACGATCCCGATCAATTGCGCGCGGTCCTATTTCGAGGACGTCAACGGCCAGGCTGGCAACGGCGTGCTCCTGCTCGAGGACCTTACGCTTCGGCAGGCGCGCTTCGGTAAGCCGGGTGAGCGACTGACCGTTGCTCAGGTCGAACAGATACTGACGCTCTTGTCCTGGCTGCACAGCCTTCCCGCCATGCAGCCGGACGTGAAGGCGCTTCCGTGGGTCGCGATGCCGGGCGCGATCGATAGCGTCGATGTGGTCGCCGAGTATTTCGGGTTCTGGGACGACGCGAGCCGGCGTCCTCGCTTTCGCCACCTGCCCGAGCCCATGCGCGATCGCGATCGCATGTTCCGCGCTCTCCGCGCTATGCGAGCGCTCGACACGCCGGACGGCCGGGAGTCGCTTCTGCATGGTGACTGCCACGCCGGAAATCTTTTTTTCGAGCCCGATGGGGCGCTCGGGCTGCTCGACTGGCAGACCGTGATGCTCGGCCATTGGGCGACCGACGTTTCCTATTGCCTGATCACCTCGCTTTCGATCGAGGATCGCCGGCTTCACGAGCGGCGGCTGTTACAGCATTATCTCGATGCTCTCGCGGCGCGGCGCGGCGCGCGCATTGCGTTCGAGGAGGCGTGGTTCGAATATCGGCGCCGCGCCGCATGGTGCTTCCTGACCACCTTGTGCCCGATCGAGCGTCATCCCGAGGCCGTGATCGATACCTGGGCGAGCCGGACGGCCGCGGCGCTTGGCGACCTCGAAACCGTCGAAGCCCTCATCTGAAAATAGGAGCCGACATGACGCCTGTGAACCCTCGCGACCTCCTGCGCCACGCACCGGAGCAACCCGATCCCTATTGGCAGGAAAGCTTTTTCATCGGCTGGTACGATGCACAGCGACGGTGCGGAGGGCACCATCATATCAGCTTCTGCCCTTATCAACGTCTCGCGCATGTCTGGAGCTTTCTCTCGGTCGATGGCAGGATCGTCGCGCGATCGCAGGAGAATGCGATCCCGATGCCCGATGCGGACCTTGACGATGTGACCGTGGGGACCCTGCATTTCGTCGCGGGCGAGACGGCCCGCGATCTTTCGCTTTCCATCTCCGGCGACGTGCGTCTCGAACTGACCTACTGTGCCTTCACCGATCCGCTCGAACTCGACTTCAACACCGGCGGCCTCCGCCTCGGGAAGGGGCATTATGAATCGATGGGGCGCGTTTCGGGGACTATCCGCCTTCAGGATCGCGAGATCCGGGTCAACGGCAGCGCCTGGCAGGATCACAGCTGGGGGCCCCGCAAGCTCAACAGTCATAAGAGCGGCCGCTATTTCTGGGCGGTGTTCAGCGAGGAACTGGCGCTCTCGGTCTACGGAATCGACGATGCCAACGGTCAGAATCGTTTCGGCTACGTGCTCGATAATGGCGTCGTTCACCCCGTCGCCTCGGCGAATTTCGGCGCGCAGGTCGCTGACGACGGTGTATCTCCGGTGGCCCTCGACGCGATCGTCTACACCACGACCAACCGCGGCTATCATATCACCGGCAAGGCCGATTCCAACGCGCTCGTCGGCGGTGCGGGATGGGCCGACGGCGGCGACTTCTTCGGCATGAACGGGCTGATGCGTTACGAATGCGGCGGACGCCTGGGCGAAGGGCTGTTTGAACTCACCGAATTGCGCACTCCGCTCGATACGCATATCGAGGAACTTAATCTGCCGCGTGGCACGTGACCGGGGCTTCCGCCATGGTCCCGCCGTCCGCGGAGCATGTTTATCCGAGCCGCGCCTCAGCCTGGTATGCGACGGTGATGCTGCTCCTGGTCATGGCCTTTGCCTATCTCGACCGGATTGCCCTCAGCTTCCTGATTACGCCGATTCAGAAGGACCTTCACCTCAGCGACGTAGAGGCCGGGCTCATCCTCGGGCCAGCGTTCATGGTGCTGTTCGTCGCCGCGGCGCTGCCTATGGGAGCGATCGCCGACCGCCACAGCCGTCGCAACCTTCTCATCGCGGGCCTGCTCATATGGAGCCTGGCGACCGCGCTGAGTGCCCTCGCGCATGATTTCACGACGCTCGCTCTGGCGCGAGCGGGCGTCGGTCTTGGCGAAGCCTGTCTCGTGCCGACCATCTTCTCGCTCGTCGGCGATTATTTCCCACCTCACCTGCGCGGTAAACCAACGGCTGTGATAACGATCGGAACCGCGATCGGAGCCGGCGGGGGCCTCTTCGGCGGAGGCTATGTTCTCGCAACGGCGGAAAGGATCGGCGCGATCCAACTTCCCGTCTTGGGGCCGATCGCGCCCTGGGGGCTCGTCCTTGGCCTGTTCGGTATCGCGGGCCTTCTGTTCGCCGTCCTGCTTCTCAGCCTGCGCGAGCCGCGCCGCGTCGCGCCGCGGCCGGGCTCGGTGACCCAGATCGTCTCGCAGCGCGAATTTGCGGGCTTTCTTTGTCGCAACCGCAACGCGATCGCCCTCATCATGCTTCCTTATGTCATGCTGGGCTACGCACAATATGCGATCGCGGGTTGGATCCCGACCCTGCTCGCGCGAAGTCACGGCCTCACTCCCTCGGAGGCCGCAATAAACTATGGGCTGGTAACGACGCTCGCTTCGCCCCTCGCGGCGATCCTGGGCGGTATATTGGCCGACCGTTTCGCGGTGAGCCGCGCCGACGGACGTTTCGTCCTCGTCCGCTATTTCCTGCCAATGTTCATGCCGGGGGTCCTGCTCGTCTGCTTTGGATCCACGATCGAATGGGTACTCACCGGAGTCGCGATCGAAATCTTCGCCACCGGGGTTGTGTTGACCTCGGTCTATGCGAGCATTTCCGATATCGCCGTTCCGCAGATGCGCGGCCGGCTCCTCGCCTTCTATGGGCTGCTCGCCAATATCTTCGGCATTGGTCTTGGACCCACTGTCACCGCGTTGATCACTGACGAGATATTGCAGGATCCATCCATGCTGCACCTTGCGCTCGCCATCGCCATCGCACCCGCGTGGGTCGTCGGCTGTGTCGGCGCCTTCGCCGGACGATCCGCATTTGCGCGGCTCTGGCGCCAGTCGACCGGAATCAACGATCCGCAAGCGCATGAAAGCGCACCCGCTCTCCCCCTATCCGATGTCACCGGCCCCGGCCGGGTGGCATCGTGACCAGAAAGGTAGGACAAATGTCTCCCGCACCTTCGCGCGCGCCTGTCGTGCCCACGATCGCATCGCTCTCGCCCAGCCAGCAGGATGCGATCCGGCGCATCCCTGCACATGACAAGATCGTCTACCGCGCGATCGAGGCGAGCCGTCCCGCGTCGATCTTCCTCGATCCGGCGCATTTCGGACGCGAGCAGGAACGCGTGTTCCGCAAGTTCGCCGTTCCTGTCATGGTCTCGGCACTGTTGCCGAACGGCCATGTCCTCGCCAACGACAACTATGGGGTTCCACTGGTCGCAACCCGCGCGCGCGATGGCAAGGCCCGCCTTTTTCTCAATGCCTGCCAGCACAAGGGCGCCAAGCTTGTCGAGGACAACATGCTTCACAAGCAGCCTGTTCTTGTCTGCCCCTATCACGCCTGGAGCTATGGGCTCGACGGTAAGCTGGTAGGCGTGCCGCATCAGGAAGCCTTCCTCAACCTCTGCAAATCGAAGAAGAATCTGATCGAACTTCCGACTCTCGACGCCGGCGGAATCCTCTGGGCGCATCTCGATCCCGCCGCCGCTCCCGATTTCGGCCACGTCACCGACGAACTCGTTGCCGATCTCGACGGGCTCAATCTTCGCGGTATGCATGTCTACGGCCGCCAGACCTTCGACCTTCGCGCCAACTGGAAGCTGGTCTTTGAACCTTTCATGGAAGGCTATCACGTCCAGCGCCTTCACGCACAATCGGTGGGTCCCCTTTTCGCCGACGTGCCCACCGTAACCGATCGCATCGGCATGCATTTCCGCCAGGTCTCGGGTAAGGTGGATTTCGATCCCGAACGACACCTCGATCCTGAAGGGAACATCCACAAGCACGTCACCCATGCCTATCAACTCTTCCCCAACGCTGTGGTGATCACGAGCCCATATTATATCAGCGTGATGGTCCTCGCGCCGCGCGCTGCGGATCGCACGATCGTCGATTACGTCATGCTCACCCATTCGCCGCCCGACAATCCCAAGGCGCAGAAACTCTACGAGCGATCATATCAGATGGTGCTCGACGTGTTCGGCGGCGAGGATTTTCGAGCCGCGCAGTCGTCGCACGCCGGCCTTGCGAGCGGCGGTCTCGACGAACTCGTCTATTGCGGGCTCGAGGAAGTCATCCCTTCCTTTTACGACAATCTCGAGGCGTGTCTGCGATGACGGCGTCATGCCGTGCCGGCCTCTTGCGAAGCCTTCATCGGAGCGCATGACCATGACCCAGACCATCGACCATGCCTTTCGCTGGTGGGCGCGATCCTTCCCCGATCGCGTGGCAATCGCGCTTGGGGGCGATCCCGTATCCTATGCGGCGCTCGACCGCTGGGTCGGCGCCGCTGCGGCCCATCTCGTCCAACGCGGCGTGCGAAAGGGTGACCGGGTGGTGATCGTCGCGGAAAATTCGATCGCATGGTGCGTTGTCGCGCTCGCGTCGCTTCGCATCGGAGCGCTCGCCGCAGGTCTTAGCACGCGGATGGTGAGGGCGGAGATCGACTATATCGTGAGCGATTATGATCCGGTGGTCATCGTCCATGACGCGGCGACGGCGGAGATGGTCGGCGGCCGCGACGCCGCGAGCCTGCTCGCCATGCGGTCGATCGAGGCGCTTAGGGATGCGGATGCGCCGCCGATTCTGGCCGAGGTCGAAGCCGACGACGCCTCGATCATCGTGACGACCAGCGGCTCGACGGCGCGTCCGAAAGGCGTCGTCTTCTCGCATCGCAGCATCATCGATTCCAGTTCCTGGCAGTTTCTGTCGGACCCTGTCGACCGCTATGCGCGGTTGCTCGTCGCTCCGCTCAGCACTTCCGCGGGGATCATTCCTCTGCTCCACACGATCCTGTGCGGGGGAACCGCCTTTCTCGAGCCGCGCTTCGAGGCCGAGGAGGCATTGCGTCTCATCGTCGAGCACCGGATCAATATCGTCACCGGCGCCCCGATCTTTTTCGAACGTATGGCGGCGGTTCCGGCCTTCGCCGCGGCCGACCTGTCCTTCCTGCGCATCGCGCATACGGGCGGCGCGACGGTCGCCCAGGCGCTCCTGGAAACCTGGTCGGCGAAGGGCGTTCTTCTCCGGCAGATGTATGGGCAAACCGAATGCGGCGGGACGGTCTGCGTCAATCCCCGTGAATTTGCGCTCAGTGACCCCGAGCGGTGCGGCGGGAGCATGATGTTCACCGAGATCGCCATCGTGGACCCTGCGGGCAAGGCACTGCCTGCGGGCGTCTCCGGCGAAATCATCGTCCGGGGACCGGGGCTGATGACATGCTATTGGAACAATCCGGAAGCGACGGCGAAGGTGCTGGCGGGCGGTTGGCTCCGCACGGGGGATATCGGGAGCGTCGACGAACGGGGGCGCCTGAAATTCGTCGACCGGCTGAAGGACATCATCATCTCGGGCGGATTGAATATCTCGGCGGCCGAAGTGGAACGCGTCCTTCTCGATATCGACGGAATCGACGAAGCCGCCGTGATCTCCGCCCCCGACGAAAAATTCGGAGAAGTCCCGATGGCGATCGTTCACGGAGCCTCCGTGCCGCAGGTGGATATGATCATGGATCACTGCACTCGCGAGCTTTCACGCTTCAAGCATCCGTCGATGATCATCGTCGAGACCGAGCCGCTGCCGCGGCTCGCTTCGGGCAAGATTTCAAAGCCCGCGCTACGCGCCAAATTTGCCCATCCGACCAGCTGGCCGGATGGAGTCCGCTGAACTGGTTTGCGCGCTTAACCGTCAGCGACGATGCGTTACGTCTGCTTTCGCCCTGTGTCGTGCTAAAGGCCGACGGTTTCAAACCGGCCAAGTGCGATGGGTTGGGGTCGCTTCCGTCGAACCGTTGCAAGGGAGGAAGCGACCAACCGTTCGAGCGACAAGAGCATCCTGCGTGGGTGCTTCGAGCGTGAAAACGTCCCGAATCTCAGCTCAAGCAGGCGCGTCAGCGGCTCGCTGTCGATGGGCCGGGGTCAAAGGCCGAAAGCCAGGCGCGGTGCCGCGCTGAAGGTCCCGCACGCTCCCGCACACCGATCAATCCCGTGCCGCGCCGGGCGCCGAAACGGAACTCGCCATAGACATCGGTGCCAAAATAGCCGCCGTCGTGGGTCGAAACGCTGCCGACATGGCCCTCGCCCGAAAAGCTGTAGCCGCGGCCCGTCGGACTCCACATGTCGATCTCGACCCGTTTCGGCGTGTGGCCATCGCGATCCATGACGACATCGATCTGCAGATCGCGAACGCGGTGGAAGCTCCCGTTGTCGTGGACATAGCCGTAGCTGAAATCGGCGTCCTCCTTCGCCATGGCGTAAAGCGAGAAGAACAGGTCGGGCCCGAACGCGCCATGGACGAAGCGGTGCGCGGCGGTCAGCGCGCCATATTGGCGTGGCCCCCAGCTGTGGTCCTGCATGCCGAAGCCGCAGACGTCGATCCGGCGTCCGTCGAAGCCGGTGATCGTCCCCTCGACCTTGCCGATATTCTCATAATGGCCTGTCCCGCCCGAATGATAGTCGGAAACCCCGACTTTCCCGCCGCCCTCGGTCGGTCGGCCGGCTTCGTCCATCGAGAGATAGAGCGGCTGGGTAAAGGCCTTGAAGACGATATTCTCCTCGGCGAAACCCGGACCATCCTTCCGCTCGTGCCGGACGCGCATGGCATAATCGGACAGGGGTTTGAGCGTGCGCACCGCGATCGGGCCGGCTTCGAAATCGCCGAGATCACCTTCCGGAAACGGCAGGTTCAGAGACTGGAAGCGGCTGACGACACGGCGGCCAGCAGCGATCCAGCTCCATACGCAGGCACGCTTGCGAAAGGGCTGGAAGTCGACGTGATGATATCCCCCGCTGCCGCTGCACGCGTCGTACCAGGACAAAAAGAAGCTTTCCTGCCAGTTGATGTCGTCCGCCGGTGGCGAGTGGCTTCCATTGTCCTCGGGCGTGCAGATCCTGCTCATCCGTTCCTACCTCCATATTCGTCGACGAGGATTTCGATCCTGCGTTGCAGGCGAACGACGCTTCGTGGGTCACCATCATCGGGGACCGGAAGGCCGCGCGCCTTGCGCAGCGCGAAGGCCTTGGCGCGCGTGATCGCGAGCTGAAAGGCTGCAAGCACCTCGAACCAGGGCAGGGATCGGCTGTCGTGACCGGTAAGCCGGCCCCAGAGATCGATCGTCTCGGTGCGCGAACCCAGGCCATCGAGGCGCGCGACGCCGCTATCCTCGTCCTGAATGCGGTCGAAGAGGAGCCACCAGGCGAGATCGACGAGCGGTCCGCCGAGCGAGGCCATTTCCCAGTCGAGCACCGCCGTGCATTTTCCTCCCGCGAACAGCATGTTGCCGATCCGCGCGTCGCCCCACGACAAGCCTTGCGGCGCAGCGAGCGGTCGCCGTTCATCGAGCCAGTCGAATATCCGGCTGAACCAGCGATGGTCGAGATCGTCGCGTGCCCAGTCGAGGCTTGCCTGCCAATGACGAAGAAGCTCCGGCAGGCGCGAGGTCGCTGAACCCGGAAAATCCAGGAAATCGATCGGGGAGGTATCGAGGCGATGCAGCGCCGCGAGGGTGGCGACCGCGTCCTGCCACAGTTCGCGCCGCTGGGCGGGCGTCATGATGGTCAGGAAACCCGCTATGTTGTAGCCCGGAAAATCCTTCGCGGCGTCGCCGCCGATATGATGCATGACCATGAAGGGGCGGCCGATGACCGATGGGTCGTCCTCCGCGCCGATCAGCTCGGGAACCGGGACGAAGGAGTTCGATCGCACCCAACCGATGATTTTCGCCTGCCGGACAAGCCGCTTGTCGAGAAAGGGCGTGTGCTCGGCGACGGGCAGGCGCACGACGATGCGCTCGCTGGCCGCCGGGCCCCCTTTGCGAACGATTCGTCCGGTGAGCGTGGCATTGGCCGATCCGGAGCCCTGGACGGGGGAAAGGTCGGCCAGCGTCGCGCCCCGATAGGCTTCCAGCCGGTCGAGCCAGGCTTCGAGGCGGGCCTGCAGCGATGCAAGTTCCGGCCCGATTTCCATCTGCAAGTTCAAAGCCAAGGGAGCGCTCCGTCAGAATGTCTTGGTCACGCGGACGGCGACGGTTCGCCCGACCTGCGGTGAGCCCTGCAGGTCCGCCGCGATCCCGTTCGCTGTCCCCGTTCCCGATCCGCTGAAGGTTACATCGGTGGAAAGAAAGGAAATATAGCGGTTGGTCAGATTCTTCCCGATCAGGTCGAATTTCCAGCCGCTCGCTTCATTCTCGAAGCCGATGATGGCGTTGAGCAGCGCATAGGCGCGCTGAACTCCGAACGGCGAGAGCGAGTCGTGGGTCTGCATCTTGCTCACATATTGGAGGTCGCTGCCGAGGCCGACCCGCCAGTCCGCGACCGTCCAGTCATAATTCACGCCCGCCGAAGCGGTCCAGCGCGGCGCGCGCGGGGGCGTTCGTCCGCTGAAATCCTGCGACCGGAAGGCGCCGTTGGCGCCGGGGTTGAGGTCGCAGCCCTGTACGATCGTCTGTCCCGCGAAGCAGGGACCGACATAGTCGGCATATTCGGCGTGATTATAGGCCGCGGCCGCGCGCAGTTGAAGGCCTTCGCCTCCGCTGCGGCTATCGTAGACAATTTCGGCTTCCGCTCCGCGCGAATTCAGCCGCCCGGCATTTTGTGCGAGGAAGGAAATGGTCTGGGCGTTGAATGCGAGCACCTGAAGGTTGCGAACACGGGTGTCGTACAGCGAGGCGTTGAAATACAGGCCGTCGTCCAGCGTCAGTTTGGTGCCGACCTCGAAGCTGCGGGCCTTTTCGCTGTCGAAGCGGGCGTCGGCGATGGTCGTCGCGAAATTCTGGCTCAGGCTGGCGTTGAAGCCGCCGGATTTGAAGCCGGTCCGATAGGCGGCATAAACCATGGCGCGCGATGACGGCTTGTAGCTGAGCGTGACCTGGGGCGAGACATTGTCGTCCTTGAAGGTGCCGATCAGCGGGTGATTGAGGGGCAGCGCGGCCGCCAGTGCCGGATGGACGTAGGAGGTGGTGAAGACGAAATTCTTTTCCTCCCATGTCGCGCGAAGCCCGCCGTCGAGTTGCAGATTGTCGGTGATGTCCCAGATCGCCTCACCGAACAGCGACCATGTGCGCGCGGTCTGCGTCGCATTGCGTTCATAGCTGTCATAGCGCCCGGTCGGGCCGGCCCCGTGCGGGGCGATGTTGGCGCTCTGGATGAAGCCGAGACGGCTATCCTGATAGAGTCCGCCGAGGACGATGTTGAGCGGGAATTCGAATTTGGTGGCGAAGCGTAGTTCCTGGCTGAAGGATCGATAGTCCTGATTGTCGCTCCCGAAGATCGCGCCGGCCCAGAAGGACACGTAATTTTTCGAGAATGTGTCATAATAGGCGGTGATCGAATTGAGGCTGAAATCTTCAGCGTCATAATTGGCGTCGGCCGACAATAGCCATGTTTCCATCTGGTAGAGGGGGCGGCCGTCCTTCGACGCGGTCGCATTGCCGGTCGTGAAGGCGACGGGCGCGGCGCCCGCGGTCAGGTTGCGGTTGAGCTTGCAGTCGTCGCCCGTGTTGGTGAGGCCGAACACCGGCGTCGCGAATGTGCCGCGACAATAGAGATTGTCGCGCGCCGCCGGCTGTCCGTCGAGGTTGCCGTAGAACAGCTTGGCGCGGATGGTGAAGTGGTCGGTCGGCTCGATCAGCGCGGTCAGGCGCCCGGAAAATTCGCGATTCCCGGGATATCGCTCGTCGACCGCGCCCGGAAAGGCGAGCCCGTTCGGATGCTGGAACGGTTCGGCGGTGTTGCGAAAGAAGCCGTCCTCATCGGAATAGCGCAGCGCTGCGCGCAGCATAACGCCGTCGGCGACCGGGCCTGAGGCTATGGCTTCGCCGAAAAACTGGCGCGCGGCGAACTCGTAACCGGCCGTGGTGCTGAACTCGGGATCGATCGACGGGTCCTTCGAGGAGATCGAGATCACGCCGCCGGGGCTGTTCTTGCCGAAATAGAGCGCCTGCGGCCCCTTGAGTACCTCGAACTGCGCCATGTCGAGATAGCCCATGCTGATCGCGTTGCCGCGCGAGATCTGCACATTGTCGATATTGATGCCGACCGACTGCTCGTAGCCCGCGCTCAGCGAGCTTGTTCCGATGCCGCGGAGGAAGATCGTGGCGCCGGTGCCCGACGTGCTGCGCCCGACGATAAGCTGCGGCACCAGCTTCGCCGCATCGGCCACATCATTGATGGCATATTGATCGAGCTGCTGCGCGCCCAGCGCGCTGATCGCCGCCGGGACGTCCTGCAGACGCTCGCTCCGCTTGCGCGCCGTGACGATGATCTCGCCGCTGCTGGCAGGGTCGTCGGACGCGGCGGGCGTTTCCGACTGGGCGTAAGCCGGCGCGCAGGCCGACATGGGCGCGCCGATCAGGAGTGCGGCGCCAAGCGGCCGCGCGATGCATGCGGTGGTGCGTTTCATCCTCTTCTCTCCCCATAATGGGCGTTGACCGCCCCGATTGGCTCGGATAAGTGTCATGTCACAAAGATACTGTCAATGTATACTTTTGACATAGCGGGAAGGGAAGAAATGCCATGGCCTTGACAGACGGGCCCCCGTGCGCAGTCAGGTCGGTGTGACCCGCAACGCCATTCCTCCCGAGCAGACCGGCGGCCGTCGCGCGCTGCGCGGCGAGGCCGCGCGCCTCGCAATTCTCGAAGCCGCGCAAAGCTGTTTCGCGCGCTATGGCTTCTTCAAGACCACGATCCTCGACATCGCCGCACAGGCGAAAGTCACGCGGCGCACCGTCTATCGCTATTATCCGACCAAGGAGGATATTCTCGCCGCCGTGGAGGAGGAGGTGTCGGCGCGCTTGAGCGTGGAGCTCGTCGATCTTGCGCTGCGGCAGGCGCCGGCGGGTGCGCGCGTCGCCGATATGGTCGTTCATGCCCACCGGCGGCTTTCGGGCTTGCCCTGGGCCTTCGGGCGTACGCCGTGCTGCGTTCAGCTCGCTTCCGTCCCGGGCGCCGACCATGCCGCACTGGCCGCGATGCGACGCCAATGGGGCGAGGCGCTCGCACGGTTGCGCGCTGATGGCGCGATCGCCGATGATATCGATGATCGCGCGGTCCTGAACTGGTTGCTCGTGGTGGACGCCGCGCTCGCGACGCTGTTCGCGATGCCGGGGGCGACCGGCGAGCAGGTCCGCGAACTCGCGCGCCGCGTGCTCGTGGTACCCTTGCTCCCGCCTTCGCGTTCCAACGGCTCGGCAGAGAATGTGGACCCGCCGGCCTATGGCGCGCGGCGCGCGATCACCACCGCGCTCGATATTCCGGGCGTCGAGGCCGGTACCTACGCGCGGATATTGAGCGCCGCCTTCTCGAGCTTCGCCACGGATGGTTCGTCGGCGACGATGGCAGAGGTCGCGAGCGGCGCGAACGTCGATCGGCGGACCCTGTACCGCCATTTTCCCGATCGCGCGGCGCTTGTCGAAGAAGTCACCTTCGTCGAGGCGCGGCGGGTCAACCAGCAGATCCGGCGCCTCCTGCAACGACGGGCCGACCTTGCCGACAGTGTCGCCGACAGCATTTTCCTGGCGATCCGGATCTTCGCCGAAAATCCGTTCAAGCGGCAACTGATCGAAGGAACCGAAGTCATTTCGGCGGCCGCCGATCACGAGCGGAAAATCTTTCCCTATATCCGGGGACTCTGGTTCCGGCTTCTCGTCCGGCTCGACGCGGAAGCCGCCGGAGGTGCGTCTGCGGTTGACCTCGACACGATGGTCAGCTGGCTTCTGATCGCCCAGCACAGCTTGCACCGGCTGATCGATCTCGAGGCCAGCGAGGACCGCGAAATCTACCGCTTCATCCGTCGGTTCGTCGTCGATTCGATGGTTGCCGCCGATCGAAGCCGTAACGAGAGATGAGAGGGATATGACGGCATTTCTGCACGATGGCCTCGATTTCTGGGCCGGCCGGGCCCCCGACAAGGCAGCGCTGATCCTCGATGGCACCGAGACGCTGAGCTATCGCGAGCTGGCGCGCTGGAGCGACGGCATCGCCGCGAGGCTGCAGGAGGCAGGGCTCAAATCCGGCGAGCGGGTCGGCCTGCTCGGCGGCAATTCGTTCGTATGGGTCGCCGCGGCCTTTGGCGCATTCAAGGCGGGCGGGGTTATCGTTCCGCTGAACGAGCGGTTCGTGCCCGCCGAAATCGGCGGGCTTGCTGCGAGCGCGGGACTCGCGACGATTATATATGAGGACAGCCGCGAGGATCAGCTCGCAGCCGTTCCGGCGCGGATTTCGCGGATGCGCTTTTCGAACCTCGCCGAGGCTCGCCAAGGTGCGCCCGCAGGCTGGCGGCGCGTCCAGCTCCCTGCCGATGCGATTGCGCAGATCATCTTCACGAGCGGCACGACGAACGCGCCCAAGGGCGTCCTGATTTCGCACGAGCGCCTTCTCGCGAAATATGCGGAAATGGCGCGGATGTTCCCGCCATTCGGCACGAGCCACATGCGCATGCTGATGGCGGTCGGCCTGCAAAGCGGCCTCGGCACGACCTGGGGCTATTTGTTCACCACCAGCCATGGCGGAACCATGGCCTTTCTCCGCCGATGGGATGCGTCGCGCGCGCTGGGGATCATCGAGCGTGAAAAAATCACGCTGATGCCGGGCTTTCCCCTGTTGTTCGAACAAATGGGGCATCTGCCGGGTTTCGATGCGGCCGATCTCGCAAGCCTCGAGATGGCGATCGTCGGCGGCGCGCGGATCCCCGACTCCGTTCTTGGACGCTGGCGCGCCAAAGGGGTTCTGCTGCGCTCGATGTACGGCCTGACCGAAGGCGGGAATTATGTTTCGGTCGCGACCGATGCGGAAGTATTGGAAGGGCGCACAAGCTGCGGCCGGCAGTTTCTTCATACCCATGTGCGCATCGTCGACGACCGGGGACAGGACTGCCCCGCGGGCGAAGCCGGCGAGATATTCGTTCGCGGCCCCGGCATGATGATCGGCTACCTCGGCAATGCCGAGGCGACGGAGCAAAGTTTCAGCGACGGCTGGCTCCGTACCGGCGACCTTGGGCTCATCGATGCCGAAGGTTATCTCCACTATGTCGATCGGCTCAAGGACATGATCATTACCGGCGGCTTCAACGTGTCGCCGAGCGAGATAGAGAATGTTATCGGCGAGCTCGAGGGCGAGCTGGAAACGGCGGTTATCGCGATCGCCGACGACAAATTCGGCGAAGTTCCCGCGGCGGTCGTGGTGAGTGGATCGGGCTTGGCGCCATCGCTGGTCTTCAGCCATTGCCGCCAGCGGCTCGCCGGCTTCAAGCGGCCAAGATATATCCTCGTCACCCACGAGGCTCTGCCGCGGAAGGCGAGCGGCAAGGTCGACAAGCAGGCGCTCCGCAGCCGGTTCTCCCGCGAACTACACCGCTTTAGCGATCCGAGTCTTGTTCAACATCCTGGTAAATGACGACAATATTTGCGCTTGGCGTTCGGGCTCTGCACCGTTGCAGCGTGGCCATCGCGAGCCCCCAATGGAATGCGCCTTCGCTGCCTGCGGTTCAAAAGCCGACGGTCCACAGGCGGCTAAGGGCGCAACAGCGCGTGGAAATGTAACGGTGCTTCGCGTTGAAACGATCGATTCACAGATATTCATCCAATCTGTCATCCTCGCGTCGCCAGCCTGAAATAGCGGGGCTCTAGCGCCCCCTTGCGGACAATAGAATCCGATCCGCCGGGTCACGCTTTTCAAGGGACATCCATGCACCTCTCCCGCACTGCCGCGCGCGCTCGCCGCGCGGCTTCGCTTCTGTTCACCACCAGCGCCGCGGCGATGGCGCTGGCCGCCGATCCGGCGTTGGCCGCCGACGAGGCGGCGGACGGTGCACCCGCCGATGGCGAAATCGTCGTCAGCGGGTCGGCATTCCAGAATCTGGAAGAGATCGAAGCCCGTCGCGATACGACCGCGATCGTCGACACGCTGTCGCGCGACGAGATTGGCGCGCTCCCCGACATCACCATCGCCGAATCGCTGCGCCGGATCACGGGCGTGACGACGATCTATAATGACGACATCGGCCAGTTCGCGTCGATCCGCGGCACCCATCCCGACTTCATCCCGGTGACGATCAACGGCCTGTCGATCGCCACCACCGGCGACCTTGGCGAGGGGACGCGCAAGGTCAATCTGCAAGTCATCCCGGGCGAGGCGGTGCAACAGCTCCGTGCCTATAAGACGCTGTCGCCCGATCTCGACGCCGGCGCGCTCGGCGGCCTGATCGACATCGTCACCGCCAGCGCCTTCGACGGCTCGCGGTCGCTGCTGAGCGCCACGGCGGGGGCCAGCTATACAAGCTATATGAAGGTGCCCGACGGCAACAGCGCGGGCGACGCCAAGGATTCGCCTTTCGGTCCTTCGGCCAGCATCATGGTCGCGCCGCGCTTCGGTGCCGACGACGAATGGGGTCTCGTACTGACTGGCATTTACGAGGTGCGGCCGCGCACCCAGTCGAACGACGCCGTCACCAACCGACTCTATTTCAACGATGCTGGTCAGACGACCACGCCGGAGTCCGACGACTGGAACGGCTTCGCGGCGCCGAACAGCTTCGTGTCGCACAACTATACGAACAAGTTCACCAAATATGGTGGCACCGCTCGGCTCGAATATCGCCCGAGCGAGAATTTCCGGTCGAGCCTGTTCGGCTTCGCCTATTTCTCGGACGAACAGGAAACGCGCAACACCAACCGCGTCTACAGCCTCGATCAGGCGCGCGATCAGACCGAAACCACCGGCACGATGCGCGTCCGCGCCGCCGACGTGCAGTGGCGCTACAACAGCTTCGAGCGCGATCAGTGGGGCGTGCAGTGGCTCAACGAGGTCGGGGTCGGCGAACGCGGGCTGCTGTCGTTCGACGGTGGCTACAGCCACGCCTGGTTCCGCTCGATCCGCCCGTTCGTCACCTTCGTCTACAATCCCGGCACCCGGTTGAGCTACGATCTCGCGAACAAGGACCAGCTGTTCGTGCTCGACAACGGCGATGCCTATCTGGATCCCGCCAATTACAAGACCGGCGAACTGTACGAGGACGCCCGCGTCGCTCGCGAAAATGTCTATGAAGCGCGTTTCGACTATGGCTTCAACAACCGCCCGGGGGACCATGGTTTCGGCTTCGCCGCCGGGGCATCCTATCGCAGCCTCGATCTCGAACGCGACAACAGCTCGATCAACTATCAGGCCGGAACCGTGCGGCTCACCGGGCTCAGCTTCATTCCCGACTTCGCTACGCCGGGCTACAGCCATCCGGCGCTGTGGCTCGACCAGCAGAGCTTCTGGAACGACGTCGTGCCGGGCATTCCGGTCAACGCGACGCTGTCCGACCGCAATTCGCGGATCAACGACTATAACTATCGCGAGGAGATACTCGCCGCTTATGTGAGCGGCAACTACACGACCGATCGCTTCCGCCTCGACCTCGGCGCGCGGCTCGATCGCGCCGAATTCACCGCCGACATGGCGCAGGTGCTGGGCGGCGTGCTTCAACCCGATCAGATACGCACCACCGGCAAGGACACGCATCTCCTTCCCTACGCGACCGCGAATATCTTCCTCAGCGACGCCTTCCGGGTGAAGGCGGCGGCGAGCCAGACGCTCGGGCGGCCGAATCCGGAAATGATCGCCACGGTCGAGCAGACCGATACGACCGAACGGACGATCACGCGCGGCAATCCTTTCATCAGGCCCCGCAAGGCGACCAACCTCGACCTCGGCCTCGAATATTATTTCAACCGGGGCGCCGGGATGGTGACCCTCACCGGCTTCTACAAGGACATTAGCGACGATATATTGACCGTCACCACGACCGAGCTGATCGACGGCGAGGAGTGGCAGGTGTCGCAGCCGATCAACGGCGAAAGCACGAGCTACAAGGGCGTCGAGCTCGGCATCGTCAACAACAGCTTCGGCAACGTCGCGCCGCTGCTGGACAGGGTCGGCGCGTCGCTGAACCTCCTGTGGGTGAAGGGCAAGTCGGCCTATCTCTACAATGGCGTTCGGCGCGACAGCGACCGGTTGCAGTACCAGGCCGATTTCGCCGCCAACGCGGCGCTTTTCTATGATCTCGGCGGCGGGTCCGAAGTGCGCTTCGCGATGAGCCACCAGGGGCGCTATCTGGAGGAATATGCCGCCAACCCCTGGCAGAATATCTATATCGAGCCCTTCACGACGGTCGATTTGACGCTGCGCTGGGCGGTGACGCCGCGACTCCAGCTTCGCCTCGAGGGGCGCAACATCTTCGGCGCCAACCGCCAGCGCAACACCGGGCCGAACGCCGAATATTACCGCGCCGGGCTCGAGGTCGGGAACAGCTGGTTCCTGCGCGCCAACTTCCGCCTCTGATCCATATCAACCGAGGATTTCGTCATGGAACTCGAACGCCGCCATCTCTTGCAGGCCATGGGTTTTCTGGGGCTCGGGGCGGTCGCCAGCGTCCCCGCCTTCGCCGCGCCGCTCGCCGATTATCCCTTCACCCTGGGGGTCGCCGCCGGCGACCCTTGGCCCGACGGCTTCGTCATCTGGACGCGGCTCGCGCCGCATCCGCTCCAGCCGGGCAGCGGGATGCCGTCCGCCATCTATCCGGTGCAGTGGGAAGTCGCGGACGACGAGCGGTTCCGCAACATCGTCCGCCGCGGCGGCGCCGACGCGCTGCCCGAACTGGGACACAGCGTCCATGTCGAACTCGAAGGGCTCGATCCGGCGCGGCCCTATTGGTACCGTTTCCTGATCGACGGTCATGCGAGCCCGATCGGCAAGGCGCGCACCGCGCCGCTCGCGATGGCGGCGGTCGAGCGGCTGCGTATCGGCGTCGCGGGTTGCCAGAATTACGAGCACGGCTTCTTCACCGCCTATCGCTATATGGCGGGCGAGGATTTCGACGCCATCTTCCACTATGGCGACTATATCTACGAGGGACCTGCGGGGAAGCGCGGCGACATTCCGGTGGTGCGCGAGCATGTCGGGCTGGAGCCGGTGCGGATCGATGATTACCGGATGCGCTACGCGCTCTACAAGCTCGATCCCGATCTGCAGGCGGCGCATGCCTCGACCGCCTTCCTGATGACCTACGACGATCATGAGGTCGACAATAATTGGGCGGCCGACAAGGACCAGGACGGCACCGATCCCGCGGCCTTCCTGATCCGCCGCTTCGCCGCGCTGCAGGCCTGGTACGAGAATATGCCCGTCCGTCGCGCGCAATTCCCGAAAAATGGTGCAATCCAGATGTATCGCCGCCTCGACTACGGCAGCCTGCTCCGTGTCCATCTGCTCGACACGCGCCAATATCGTGACGACCAGATCTGCGCCAAGGCGGACGAAAAGCATTGTCGCGACCCGAAGACGCTCCAGACGGGCCAGATCCTCGGCGACCGGCAGCAGACGTGGCTCGGTGACGGGCTCGACCCCGCGCGCGGCTGGAACCTCATCGCGCAGCAGGTTGTGGTGATGCCTTATGAGCGGATCGATGAGAGCGGCGAGATCGCGGGCGGCGGGGACTCTTGGCTCGGCTATCCCGAATCGCGCCGCAGACTGGTCCGCGCGATCGAGGACAAGAAGCTGTCGAACGTGATCATCGCGACGGGCGACGTGCACCAGAACATCGTCGGCTATATCCCCGCGAAGGACGAGGAGCCCGAGCGCAACCAGGTCGCGACCGAATTCGTCTGCACGTCGATCAGCTCGCTTGGTGACGGGCAGGATGTGAAGGTTCGCAAGCCCGACTTCCGGCCGATCATCGCGCGCAATCCGAACCTGCTCTTCGCGAACGGACAACGCGGCTATCATGCCTTCACCGTCTCTCCAAAGGAGTGGCGGACCGACGTGATGAAGGTCGACAAGGTGAGCGATCACAGCGGCGCACTCAGCCGACTGGCATCGTTCACGGTCGAGGCAGGGTCGCCGCTGGCGAGCCAAGGCTAGCTACGACAGCTTTTCACAGCGAAATACTCGAAGCCGACGGGCAGCAAACGGCCAAGATTGGGCACTTCCGCCAAAAAGGCTCAGCCGGCGCCGCGAACCGGCGCGGAATAGCCCATCGCAAGCGCCGTCTCGCCTACGATGTCCCAGATCTCAGCGACTTCGTCGCTCGTCAGATTCTCGCGCCAGCGGTCGATGCGAACCCGATGATCGGGCCGCGAATAGCCCCGCGAGGTCTTCGCTTCGATGAAATCGTTGTTGTTGCTGTTCTGCACCCGTTTCGACCATCGCGCGAGGTGCGCGGCGTTGACGGCGCGATCGAGCCCCAGTTTGCCGCAAATCGCAGCCGAAAATTGTTCCGGGTCAGTAATCATGTCCTCGAACCGGACAAGCGTCGCGCGCTGGTCGACCTGCGCATAACCCGCGCGATTGAGGAAGTTCCAGTGATGCGCGCATTGCGCGATGAGCGGTCGCGCGAGCCAGTCCTTCCAGTCGGGCGGCCGCGGATGATGCCCCCATTGCTGCGCTATCCCGACCCGCAACGAGCAAACGGCATCGAGCGGGTTGCGCACGATCCAGAACAATCGAGCGCTCGGTGCAGCCTCGAGAAAGCGATCGAGCGGAAAGGACAGGCCCGGCCTTGCCGGATGACGATCGCTTTCGCGCGGAACCTTGAACGCCTGCGGCAGGCTATAGTCGGCCGCAAGAACTACGTCGAACGATGGCTCGCTCCGATATACATACCGATCGAGGCCGTCGAACAGCTCGCCGAAGATCGATGTGCCGCTTCGGCCGCAACCCAAGATCATGACCGGTGGTGCGCTCGTCATGCGCAGACGCTATCGCCAGGCCCCACGGCGCGCAATGGCGGCGTCAGAGCGGTGGCGCGCACCTAGTCATATCACCCGGGCGGTGATCCGGGGCGACATCACCGCACGGCCTCAATCTGACCGTCGGCAAGTCGCCAAATCACATCTTGGGGCACGGGCAGGCCAAGTGCTTCATCCCGGGGTAGGCCGAGATAGGCACCTCTAATGATCCGGCCGACCAATCCATGCGAAACAGCGATGACGACCCCCTGCAGATCGGACAGCCACTCGGTCACGCGTTCGAAAGCAGCTTCATAGCTTTCGCCGTCCGGCGATCTGAAAAACCAGTCAAACGGGGTCGACTGATCAAGGCGCCCCGGCCATTGCGCGTCGATGTCGATGTGGGTCAGGCCATCCCATGAACCCGTTGAGACTTCCGCGAGCCGCTGGTCATATCGTATTTCCGGAAACGCTCCGCAGCCTGCGACAATCGCTGCGGTTTGCCGAGTTCTTCCAAGCGGGCTGGCGATCAGGGTGTCGCAATCGATTCCAAGCTGCGACAGCCTTCTGCCGCAGGTCTTTGCCTGCTCGATACCGTGGCTGGTCAACGGGGAATCGAGCTTGCCTTGGAAACGGCCAGAAGCGTTCCATTCAGTCTCGCCGTGACGGAGGAGATAGATTTCCGTCACATTCAACCTGCCCCGACCGATCACGTTGGCGGTCAAAGCGGAGCTTGACCATGGCCAATCCTTATACAGTTCTGGCCGTGACGCCATCATCGACATGGGAGCTTCGGGCACATGCGATCGCACCCGATCGAGCAGCGATATGAAGTCTGCTTTCAACGATTTTCCGCGGGGAAGCCGCCGGTCCGCTCCCGGCCAACGTTGGCGCACGGCCTTACGGAATGGAGATCGCTCTAACGGGCGATCTCCACCAAGTTGGCACCTTGCTCGCGCTCAGTCATCCTGAAGCCTACCCCAAGAAAACGTTCAATGAGACCGGCAGCCGTTCGCGTATGCCCGCTAATCTTGACCGTTGTGAACGCGCCTCCGCGGGTCAAGGCCATCGGCAGCAGGAGTTGGTCTTGCAAATAAGGGCCAGCGAAGGCGCCTGACGCGAGATAGCCCGCCATGCGCTTCGCCGCCGTCTTCGCAAGTCGTTCGGCAGGCACGCCAAGCTTCCCGAATCCCGACATTAGCTCCGTCACATATTCAAAGTTGGCCTCGAGCAGAAGCGCATTGCCCGGCCCCTGATCGGCGGGGAGCTGCCGCACCACGAAGGCATCTTCGGACCATTCTACGAGCACCTTCTGAGCTGCCTTGAGCTCACGCTCAGCGACATCGAAAGGAATACCCGCGACGATCGCGGTTGCTTGCACCCATCCGCTAGCGCCGCGGTCGATGCAATCGATCGCACGAAGCGGGGCCGGCTCGATATCTATTTCAATGCGGCCACCGCCACGCGGGAAAAAGCCGTGCCGAACCAGCTTTGCCGTGATGGTCGGACCCATGCGGTTGATAACAGGGAGGAGCGTCCGCTCGATAAAATCGAACGGAGGCGCCGCCAGGGCATGGGTGCCGCCCTCGATCACGAGACGCGACGGTGCGTCGGCGAGCATCAGCGGCATCATGACCGTCTGGAGGACAAGGCCCGTGCTGCCAGCCGTGCCGACGGCAAAATGATAGTCGCCGGGCGTCACGGCGCCAGGGCGAAAGCTGATGCTGGTTGAACCCACGGCAAGCCCGGAGCATTCCGCGCCGCCGATCACGCATGCGGCCTCGATTGCGGTGACGTGCTGACGCATGAGCCCCGGCTTCTCGCGTCCGCCGCGGATATTCTCGATCGTGAAGGGCTCGCCGGTGAGCAGCGACAGCGCGCACGCATAGCGCAGCACCTGTCCGCCGCCTTCACCTTCCGATCCGTCGATGATGATCATTGTCCCTGATACCTATTCAATCCGAACGACGAAGGCATCCACCAGAACCACCAGCCCTTTGCCTTGCGATCGTCCGATGTCGCTATCCCGAAGTCGCCCATTCCGACTTCCACCTCGGTGAAGGCGGCACGCAAAGCGGCAATGCGTCTGTTGCCGAGTGTCAAGGTCAGACGCTCCCCTTCGACTTCCATCGACAGGTCGGTGGCGTCAGGCTGGAAGACGACGCGCAACACCGTGAAGCGATCGCCCTTGGATTTGCCGAACCCCGGAACCCCGGAGATGGCGGGCGCCACATCGGGAATCCTGAGCGTGCGATGGCAAGCCTCGCCACCGGCCATGCGGTCGATGAGATTGCGGAACGAGCGGCATCCCGCGGGATCGCCGCTGAAGTGCCATTCGCCTGCGTGCCTGTTATCCTTCGGATAGCGCCAGACGAATATCTCGCCTTCCTGCCGCCATTCGCTAACCCAGTCGCGCATCGCGCCCCCCTTCGATGGCGGCGTGAAGGGTCACCCCTTCACGCACACCACCTGTTTCAGCGTATGGACGATCTCGACGAGGTCGGCCTGTGCCGCCATCACCGCCTCGATCGGCTTGTAGGCCTTGGGCGTCTCGTCGATGACGCCTTCATCCTTGCGGCATTCGACCCCCGCGGTGTCGGCGATATGCTCGTCGAGCGTGACGAGCTTCTTCGCCGCGGTGCGGCTCATGACACGGCCGGCGCCGTGGCTGCAGCTGTCGAACGACTCCGGGTTGCCCAGCCCGCGCACGATGAACGACTTGGCGCCCATCGATCCCGGGATGATCCCCAGCGTGCCCTTCGCCGCGCGCACCGCCCCCTTGCGGGTGACGAGGACATTTTCGCCGAAATGATTCTCGCGCGTCACATAATTGTGGTGGCAGTTCACCGCCTCGGCCTCGGCCTCGAAAGGCTTGGCGATCTGCAGCCGGAGCGCGGCGATGACGTTCGCCATCATCATGCGCCGGTTCAGCGCGGCGAAATCCTGCGCCCAGCCCACCGCCTCGACATAATCGTCGAAATGGTCGGTCCCTTCCGGGAAATAGGCGAGGTCCTCGTCGGGCAGGTTGATGAACCACTTGCGCATGTCCTTCTTCGCCAGCTCGATGAAATAGCTGCCGATCGCGTTGCCGACGCCGCGCGATCCCGAATGCAGCATCACCCACGCCCGCGCCTCGGTATCGAGGCAGAGCTCGATGAAATGGTTGCCCGTGCCGAGCGTCCCCAGATGCGTGAGGTTGTTGGTGTTCTTGAGCCGCGGATGCTTCGCGACGATGCGTCCGAAGCGCTCGGCGAGCGTCGCCCATGCGTCGACGACGGCCTGCGGGGGATCGCCCCACGAGCCATGATCGCGACGGCCGCGCCCGACCGACCGGCCGTGCGGCACCGCCGCCTCGATCGCCGAACGAATGCCCTCGAGGCTGTCGGGCAGGTCGTGCGCCATCAGCGAGGTGCGCGCCGCCATCATGCCGCAGCCGATGTCCACCCCGACGGCGGCCGGGATCACCGCGCCCTTGGTCGGGATCACCGACCCGACCGTCGCACCGATGCCGACATGGACGTCGGGCATCGCCGCGACATGCTTGAACACGAACGGCATCTGCGCCGCCTTGGTCAGCTGCGCGCGCGCCATGTCCTCCACGGGAACGCCGCGGGTCCACATCTTGACCGGGCGTCCGCCCTCGACATTCAGCACTTCGTAAGTCGTCTCGGTCATCGCTGACCTCCTTCTCTTCATCTTCATGGTGCCGGCGACGAGACGTGGCGAGACATTTTTTCTGAGCTACTCCGGCACGCCGGGGGCGGATTTGAACCGCCGTCCTTCCGCGGTGAAGCGGACGCTCTAACCCTGTAGTCCCGCCGGCATTCGCCGACTGTTTTGAAGCGGACGCTCTAACCCTGTAGTCCCGCCGGCATTCGCCGACTGTTTTGGGGTGCTGGCGACGAGGATCGAGGAGACGCCGCAGGCGCCCCGAAGGATCGCCGCGGGCGGATTCGAACCGCTCGCCTTTCGGCTTTACCGATGTAGTCCCCATCAGCATTCGCCAGCGTAATCGGGTGCCGGCGGCGAGGGTTTGACGAGACATATGACCTGCGTCCTCGACCGCTAGACGACGCATCAATCCGCTCGCGCGGCGTTGACACGGTCCGGATTCGAACCGGCGTTTCAGGTGCCTGATGTAGTCCCGTCGGCATCCGCCGACATATTGCCGTCCAGGATCGCGGCGACGAGAAATGGCGAGACGCGGCCCTTAAGCTACATGGCAAGGCGGGATTCGAACCCGCATCTCCCCGGTCCCTTGCGGGCGCCGGGGCGCTTTACTCGTCGGGCCTTCTCGTGGTGCCAATGTAGTCCCGCCGGCATTCGCCGCGATCCTGTTTAGCAAAAATCTCTCGAAGCGTCACGGCGACGAGGGGTTGGAAAGACGTTCCTGCTCTACCACTGAGCTACGGGTCCATAGAGGGCCCGGCGGGATTCGAACCCGCGACCTGGCGATTAAGAGTCGATGTAGTCCTTCCGGCATTCGCCGTGACGCTTCCTTTCATACCTCCGTTTCGTTCACGATCTCCACCCAGTCGCGCGTTTCGCCGGCGGCGAAGCGGGCCATCGCGTCGAAGACCGCGTCGGTGAAGCCACCGACATTCATGATGTCCTTCCGGTCCTTGGCCTGCGTGGTGCCATAGGGCTGGATGTCGATACAGATCAGCTTCGCGGCCGGGTTGCGACCCTTCAGCTTGGTCCACTCGTTCATCGTCGCCGTGGCGCCGTGGCGGGCCGGATCGATCCAGCTTTCATTGTCGGACACGATCACCACCGTATCGACTTTCGCGCGTTCGCGGTTGAGCCGAGCGAGCGGAGCCGAGACGTTGGTGCCGCCGCCGCCGATCGCCGCCAGCCGTGCCGCGTTGACCGCGACGCGTGCCTTGGGATCGAGCGCCATGTCGACGACGTCGACATCGAACGGCATCACCCGCGTCGACCGGTTGGTGCGCAGCACCGCCGCCGCGACGAGCGCCGCGATGTCGATGCAGCGGACCTTCGAGGTCGCGCCCTTGCGCTGGCCGGTCGCTGCCCAGCTCATCGAGCCCGACACGTCCGGACAGACCACGACATGGCCCTCCAGCACCGGCACCGTCGCAAGCGACAGTTCGAGCGCCTCTTCGAGCGCAGCCTGGACGGCAAGCGGAACCGCGTCGCCAACCTGGCCCAGCGCGACCATCAACTGATACGGCGCCGGGCGAACCCGGGTGATCGTATCGGCGTCGGCGAGCCGCGCCGCGACGGCCTGCACCGTCCCCTTGACGTCGAACGCGCCGCTGCGCGTCAGCGTGTTGAGGTTCATGCGCAGCGCCTGCCAGCCGATACGGCCCGAAAGCTCCGCCCACTGCTCCGCGGTTAGCGGAAAAGCGGTCAGCCATTCGAACGGGACCGGGGGCAGCGCGCCCTTGGGGTCGCGCTTCCAGGCCTCGAACGCCGCGATTTCCGCGGGCAGCGCTGCGACATCATAAGGCCTGCCGATCAGCCAACCGTAGAAGGCGCGCCGCTCGGCCGAGGCCGGCGCCGGGTGGGCCATGCGGACGATGTCGGCGAGGCTGGGGTCATTGCCCGTCGCCGCGGCCATCAGCTGCGGCATCGAGGCCTTTTCCAGCCACTCACGGACGAGTCGCTTCGGACGCGAGCCGAGCGAACGGCGCCCGACCTGGCCCGAACGCATGATCTGCACGAAGTTGCGCAGCATGCGGCCATTGTCGATCACGCGGCCGAAGACACGCACCGCCAGATCGGGATCGGCGACGGTCAGATAGGCGGCGAGCAATGCCGGCATATCCTTCATCGCGCCCGACTTGCGAGCGTAGACCGCCGCCTTGGCGACGAAATCAGGCGAGACTGCCTGCGCGGCCGCCAGAACGTCGGCAAGCTGGGCGCCAGCCCCCGAATAGAAGCTGTCCGACAGCGTGCCCGTCGCGGCAAGCTGCGCGAGCTTCGCCTCGGCGCCATAGGCATAGGCCGCACCGCCGGCGTCGTTCACCGCGTCGGCCCGCGGCAGAAAGCGCGCGAGGGCGCTCGAGAAAAGCGACTTGTTGGCCATCGTCCAACTCCAAGATCTTGGAACCTTGGGGCGGCCGGCCCATTCCGGCCGCCCTCGGTTCCGCTCTGCCGGGTGACGTGACCCCGACGCAGACAGCTTTGCAGAAGGCGTGCCAAATGGGCGCATCCGATCGGTTAGGTAGTTATATTATTGATATAAATGAATAATAAATTCAGAAGGAGAACGGGGACTCTCTTCGCATGCTAGAGATTTAGAGATAATGATATCGTTAGTTATATTTCTGTATAAAATGACCCTATGAAACCGCTCACCGTCATCGGCTTCCTTGGCTCGACGCTCGACGCTGCCAAGTTCGGCCCCTCCCGTTGGAACAAGTGGCGTCCGACGGTCAGTATCTGCATGCAGGAAGATCTACGGGTCGATCGCTTCATACTGCTGCACGGCACCTACCACCGCCGTCTCGCCGAATATGTTGCTGATGATATCCGCGACGTGTCCCCTGAGACCGAAGTGGCTCCGCATCTGCTCGACTTCGACGATCCGTGGGACTTCGAAGAGGTTTATGGGAAGCTCCTCGACTTCGCGCGAAGCTTTCCGTTCGATCCCGACAATCAGGACTATCTGATCCACATCACGACGGGTACGCACGTTGCGCAGATCTGCCTCTTCCTGCTGACCGAGGCGCGATACCTGCCTGGGAAGCTGCTCCAAACGCAGCCGCAGCGCGGTGCGCCGCAGCCGGTGGGGACGTGGAGCGCCATCGATCTCGACCTGTCGCGGTACGACAGCATCGCGACGCGCTTTGCCGAGGCGAGCGCGGAAAGCGCAAGCTTCCTCAAAAATGGCATCGAGACCCGCAACGCCGCCTTCAACCGTATGATCGACGAGATTGAGCAAGTCGCGGTGCGCAGCCGTGCGCCGATCCTCCTCATGGGTCCGACCGGTGCGGGGAAAAGCCAGCTCGCGCGCAAAATCTATGAGCTCAAGAAGCTCAGGCACCAGATTGGCGGCGCCTTCGTCGAGGTCAACTGTGCGACCCTCAAGGGCGACAGCGCGATGTCCGCACTGTTCGGACATCGCAAAGGCGCTTTCACTGGCGCGGTCCAGGACCGGCCGGGCCTGCTCAAGACAGCCGACAAAGGGGTGCTCTTCCTCGACGAGATCGGCGAGCTCGGCCTCGACGAACAGGCGATGATCCTGCGGGCGATCGAAGACGGACGTTTCCTTCCGGTAGGCGCCGACAAGGAAACGGCCAGCGACTTTCAGCTCATCGCCGGCACCAATCGCGATCTCGTGGGCGAAGTTGCGGCAGGCCGGTTTCGCGAGGACCTGTTTGCCCGTCTTAACCTCTGGACATTCAGCCTTCCGGGGCTTGCTGAGCGCCGAGAGGATATCGCCCCGAACCTCGACTATGAGCTCGAGCGCTTTGCCGAGCGCGAAGGCATGCGCGTGACGTTCAACAAGGAAGCGCGGGATCGCTATCTGCGCTTCGCCGAAGATCCTGGATCTCGCTGGCGCGGTAATTTCCGTGATCTCGCTGCCAGCATCACGCGCATGGCAACGCTTAGCCCCGCGGGACGCATCGATATCGACACCGTGGCTTTTGAGTCGGCGCGGCTTCGTTCGCTCTGGTCGGGCGACAAGCCTGCTGGCGATGCGCTCGATGGTCTATTATCGGCAGATCGACTCTCGCAAATCGATCCGTTCGACCGCGTCCAACTCGCTTATGTCGTCGGGGTCTGCCGAGGCTGCGGCAGCCTGTCGGCTGCGGGGCGGCAATTATTCTCCGCCTCGCGGGAGCAGCGAAGGTCGACGAACGACGCGGACCGACTGCGCAAATACCTTGCCCGCTTCGATCTCGATTGGACCAGCGTTACGGGCGAGTAGAGGCTTGGTGCGCTAACCGAAAAGGTGATCAATGGGGCATCTCCCGGTGCAACCAGGAAGATCCGCTATCCGAATCTTCACCCGCAAAGCGGACTGGCCGCAACCGGCTGGAACCGTGACGAATTTTCCAGCGCTGGCGCATCGGTATCAATCAGTTCATGCTTCTGGCAGCGGTGGTCTTTTTGCCCAGCATGCCCTAGAGCGCGATGGCGAAACGGTATGGTTCATCTTCGCCGGTCGCGGTGCGCCACACACATGGGCGGGTTGCTGTGCCAGGGCGGCCCCGCAAGCGGCATAGTCTGCCTGTCCCGGTCTTGGCGTCTAACCTGCCTGCTCGACCCTGCGATGGGCGGCCAACGCCCCTAATATGAGCCCGACGGTCAGCGGGGCCGCGACCAGCGCCACGAGAGAAAGGCTCTGGCGGAGCGCGTCGGGGCCTTCGAACAGCGATTCGGACAGCCACGCCGACAGCGCCGGGCCGCAGGTCAGACCGACGAGATTGCCGACCAGCACATAGAGCGACGTGATCTTGGCGCGCATGCGCGGCGGCGCGATATGCTGGATGATCAGCACCGCGAGTCCCCCGCCCGCGCCATAGCCGAAGGTCGCGACGGCGATGATCCCCGCGGCCGCACCGACGCTGCCCGCGAGCGGAAAGGCGGCGACCGCCGCATTGCCGAGGCCGAGGCCGACCGCTAGCGCGAGCACCGCCAGCGCGGGCCTCTTGCCGCGCACCGCCCAGGCGCTCACCGCGGGCCAGGCCGTCGCCGCGATCGCCGCCGCGATCACCCCGACGACACCGAAGATTTCACCCGCCTCGGCGATCGACCGGCCATAGCTGCGGGTCAGCATCGTCGCGGTCCAGGCGATGAAGCTGTAGCTCGCGAGCGCCGACACGCCGAAGCTCAGATAGAAGGGAAGGTAGAAGCGCCAGTGGCGGCGCAAATAGGCGAAAGCGACCGCGACCGTCGTCTGATCGGCTTGGCCGGGCTCCTCGATCCGCGCGGGTTCGCGGACGGTCGCGAGCCAGAGCGGGCCGAGGACGAGGCCGGGAATGCCGACGAGCACCAGCGTCCATCGCCACGGGCTGAGGTCGGCGATGTGCGACAGACCGGTGGCGAGATCGAAGGCATAGGCGCCGATCAGGAATGCGCCCGACGCCATCAAGGTCGACACCGCCATGAAGAGCCCCACCGGGAGCGCGCGGCGTTCGGGCGGGAACAGGTCGGCGACTATCGATACCGTCGCTGGCACCAGCACCGCCTCGCCGATCGCGACCCCGGCGCGCGTCAGGAGCAGCAGCTCGAAATTCGGCGCGAAGCCCGAGGCCAGGGTCGAAAGGCTCCAGACGATGACCCCGATGCCGACGATGCGGACGCGGGTGCCGCGGTCGATCAGATAGGCGACGGGCACGCCCGACAAGGCATAGAGCAGCCCGAAGCCGAGGCCGATCAGCAGCCCGATTTCGGTCGCGCCGATCCCCATCTCCGCGATGATCGGATCGGCGAGCAGCGCGACGATATAGCGATCGAGGTAGGACAGCGCCGCGATCAGGCAGAGCAGCCCGACGATGTACCAGGGCCGGCCGGCCCCCGCGTGCGACCTCATGCGGCGCGGACTTCGACGGGGAATCCCTCGAGCAGGCTCATCCCCGACACCTGTTCGGCCTGGTCGGGCGTCGCGGGGGTGATCGCGTTGAGATTGCGGCCGGGCAGGGCGTTCGCGCCGCGCCAGCCGCCGCCATGCCCCCAGCCGTGCGGATAGCCGACGCAGCCGGGGCGAACCTCGTCGGTCAACTCGGCGACGACCTCGATCGCCCCCCACTGCGTCGAAAGCGTCACCGGCATGCCGTCCTCGATCCGGCGCACCGCGGCGTCGGCGGGGTGGATCAGCAGTCGCGGCTCGTCCGACCGCACCAGCTTTTCGACATTGTGCATCCAGCTGTTGATCGAGCGGAGCTTGCGGATGTTGATGAGGCGCAGCGCGTTCGATTCGGGCTCGGGTTCGCGGCGCAGGCGTGCGACTTCCTCGGCCGCGATATCGCACCACAGGTGAATCTTGCCGTCGGCATGGCCGATGCGCTTTTCGAAATCGAACGCCCAGCGCCCGCGCTCGATCATCACGCCGTGCGGATTGGCTTTCAGCCTGGCGAGCGACAGGCCGTCCTGTCCCTCGATTCCCGCCTGCAGCGCGCCGTCGGCCATCTCGAACGGGGTCATGTTGCCGAAGGCGTCGCCGCGGCCCATGCGCGCCGCGAGGTCGCGCAATATCTCATATTCGCCGCGCGCCTCGCCCGCCGGCGGGAGCACGGCGGGAACATATTGCGCGAAGGGCCGCACCATGTGGTTCATGAAGAACTGGTTGATGTCCTCGCGTTCGAGCGCGGTCGTCGCGGGCAGGATATAATGGGCGTGCCGCGACGTCTCGGTCATATAGAGGTCGATCGACACCATCAGGTCGAGCGTCGCGAATCCCTCGGGCAGGCGCGGGCCCCCGGGCATCGACAGCACGGGGTTGGCGCCGACGGTCAGCAGCGACCGGATCTGGCCCTCGCCGGGGGTCGTCATCTCTTCGAGGAAGGTCAGGCTGGCCTGCGTTCCCCAGACCGAAGCCTGGCCGCTGACGCGCGAGCTGTGCCGCTTGTGGCGCGCCTGGCCAGGCCCCTTGGCCTGCGCCTCGGTCGCTGTGCCGCCATGGCCCCAGCCGACCCCGCCGGGCCGATGGAACTTGCCGCCGACGAGGTTGAGCAGGTGGAGGAAATAGTTGGTGAGCGTCGAATAGCTCGCGCGGCAGATGCCGATGCGGCCCATGGCGGCGGCGCGCGGCGCGGCGGCGAAATCGCGCGCGAGCGTCCGTATCGCGTCGGCCTCGACGCCGCAGCGCGGAGCGGCGAGTTCGGGCGTGATCCAGCCGATCGCCGCCGCCAGTTCGTCGCGCCCGGCGCCATAGGCGTCGAGGAAGGCCCGGTCCTCGAGCCCCTCGCCCAGAATGGTGTGCAGCATCGCGCCGAGCAGCCAGACGTCGCCCGCGGGGATGATCGAGACATGTTCGAACTTGCGTGCGGTCTCGGTGCGGCGCGGGTCGACGACGATCACGCGGCCGCGCTCGGCGATCGCGTCCAGATCCTCCTTGAAGCGCGGCGCGATCATCAGCGATCCGTGGCTGACCAGCGGGTTCGAGCCGAAGATCAGCAGATGCTCGCATTGCGCGAGGTCGGGAAAGACGAACGCATGGGTGCCGAAGATGAGCTCGGTCGCGAGAACGACCGAGGTGATGTCTTCGGAGGAGGGAGTGAACAGCTTGGTGCATTCGAGTGCGCGCTGGAACAGATAATTGCCCATCGAGCTCGGCCAGCCCATGCTCGGCGGATTGCCGGTGTTCATCGCGAAGCTCTGCGGCCCGTGGCGCACGATCGACGCCGACAGCCGCGCGGCAATGTCGTTCAACGCCTCGTCCCAGCCGACGGGCGCGAACTCGCCGGGACCGCCGACGCGCTTCAATGGTCGGGTGACGCGATCAGGATCGGCGGTGACGTCGGCCAGCGCGGGTCCCTTGACGCAGATGTGGCCGCGCGAATGGGGATTGTCGCGATCGGGGCGAACCTTGACGATCCGTCCGCCCTCGACCGTCGCGACCATGCCGCACAGCGCCTCGCAGACGCGACAATAGGTCACATGATCGCCGTCGGCTCCGGGTATCGTCGTGAAAGCCATGGTCGTTCCATCCTTCAACGGCGGCGGCCTGCGAGAATATCTAGTTGACCTAGATAATCAAGGCCCGCCGCTATCTGGGCGCCGGCGTGCCGATGCGCACGTCGACGGCGTCGATCCGCCCTTCGAACACGCCCGACGTGCGGCCGTCGGCGAGCGGCCCGGTCCCGGTGTCGCGGCCGAGATCGAAGGTCTCGCCGGGCGAGAAGGACAGGCGGGGCAGCGCGCCCTTGATCGGCCCGCTCGCCAGTTCCACGCCGTCGGCGGTCAGCCGCACGAAGGCGTCGCTGTCGCTCCGCCGCTCGAAATGCAGCACGAGGGTCGCGGGGCCGCGGCGCAGCGCCCGGTCGGCGGCGACCTCGCTCAACACCATGTCGAGGCCGCGATAGGCGAAGACCGGCCGCCCTTCGCGCAGGAAGAGCGCGAAGCCGCCATATCGCCCGCCGATCGCCGCGATCGTGCCGTCGGCGCCCGCGGTCAGGTCGAGCTTCGCCTCGATCGTGAAGCTGTTCGACTGGACGGGCGGCGCCAGCGCCTCGGGAATCCGGGCGCTTGCACCCCTGTAGCGCCACAGATTGCCGCGACGCGCCATGTCGGCGGCGAGCACCTTGCGCACCGTGCCCCAGGCGTCGCTGGTGTTGGTCAGCGGGAAGACATTGTTGGCCTTCGCCTCGCGGTCGAACAGCCGGCGCATCTCCATCAGCTTGCGCGGCTGCGCGGCGGCGAGATCATGCTGCTCGCCGGGGTCGGAGGCGAGGTCGTACAATTCCCAGTTCGCGTCGCCGAACGCCGGTTGGTTCATGAAATCCCACACGTCGAGCCGGTGCGGGACCACCGCCTTCCACCCGTTCGCGTAGATCGACCGGTTGCCGTACATCTCGTAATATTGGACGGGGTGGCGGCTCGGCGCGGCGGGCGCGGCGAAGCTGTAGGCCATGCTGACGCCGTCGAAACTCATCTGCCTTTCGCCGTTGACCGTGGCGGCGGGCGCGATGCCCGCGGCGTCGAGGATCGTCGGCGCGAGATCGGTGACGTGCTGATACTGGCCGCGCAGTTCGCCGCGCGCGGCGATCCCCTTGGGCCACGACAGGATCAGCGGCACGCGCGTCCCGCCCTCATAGGCGGTCTGCTTGTAGAAGCGGAACGGCGTGTTGCCCGCGACGGCCCAGCCCATCGCATAATGGGGATAGGTCGAGGGGCCGCCCCAGTCGTCGTAGCGGCGGAGATTTTCCTCGAGCGTCGCGAAATAGGCGTTGGCGAAATAATGTTCGCTGAACGTGCCCGCCGGCGCGCCCTCGGCGCTGGCGCCATTGTCGGCGGTGACGACGACAATGGTATTGTCGAGCTCGCCGCGCGCCTCGAGCGCGTCGAGGATGCGGCCGAACTGCTCGTCGGCGTGACTGAGCTGTGCCGCGAAGGCCTCCATCTGCCGGGCGAACAGCTTCTGTTCGTCGCGGCTTAGTTCGGCCCAGGGCTTCATTCCGGCGGGCCGCGGCGGTAGCGCCATGTCGGCGGGAACAAGGCCGAGCTGTTTCTGCCGGTCGAGGATCCGCTGCGCGGCGACGTCCCAGCCCGCGTCGAAGCGGCCCTTGTAATGGTCGCGCCACCGCTGCGGGGCGTGGTGCGGCGCATGGACCGCGCCGGTCGCCCAATACATCAGGAAGGGCCGGTGCGGATCGGTGGCGTCGCGCGTGCCGATCCAATCGATCGCCTTGTCGGCCATGTCGGCGCTCAGATGATAGTCGGCGCGGGGCGGAAGATCGACCGGCTGGTGGTCGGCCCATAGCGTCGGCCGGAAATTATCCGAGTCGAAGGCGAGGAAGCCATAGTAGCGGTCGAAGCCCTGGCCGCTCGGCCAGTAGGTAAAGGGCCCGGCGGCCGACGCGTCGGCCTGCGGCAGATGGTCCCATTTGCCGATCGCGTAGGTCACATAGCCCGACTGGCGCATATTTTCCGCGACGGTGCCCGCGGCGCGCGGGACCAGGGCGTCCTGCCCCGGAAAGCCGACCGCGATCGCCGAATGGCCGCCGATATGGACGCGGTGCGAATTGCGGCCGGTGAGCAGCGCCGCGCGACTCGCCGAGCAGATCGGCGTCGTGTGATAATTGGTGTAGCGCAGGCCCCGCTGCGCGACGCGGTCGATATTGGGGGTCTCGATCAGGCCGCCATAGCTGCCGAGTTGGCCGAAGCCCATGTCGTCGATTACCCAGACCAGAATGTTCGGCGCCCCCGCGGGCGCGGTCTGCCGGACGATCGGCCCGGGCCGGGATTCCTTGAAAGTGCGGCCGATCACCGGAGCCGCGGCGGGTGCCGCCTCCGCCGCCGATGCGCCCGCCAGCGCCAAGACGCCGATAGCGGCGACCATGCTAAGCCCGTTCATTCCCATCCCATGCCCATCCTGTCGATCGTTTCCCGGATGCTTGACGATGCACTATATATGACTTACAAACTTCGTAAAGTGTAAATATCATGAGAGCGAGGCAGGGGATGAAAATCGAACTCGACACCATCTATGGCCGCATCGTCGACCATCTTCGGAACGGCACCACCGATGCGGCGGCCGGCGTGCTCGAAGTCCCCGCCCGTCATTTCACCGACCCCGGCCACCTGGCGCGCGAGCTTGCGGTCTTCCGCCGCCTCCCGCTCGCGGTCGCGACCAGCCGGGAGATCCCCGATAGCGGCAGCTTCGTCACGCGCGACATATTGGGCGTTCCGCTGTTGATCGTGCGGCAGAAGGACGGCGGCGTCGGTGTCTTTCGCAACATGTGCCGGCATCGCGGCGGCAAGGTCGAGCAGGAGGAGAAGGGCAGGAAGCCCTTCTTCGTCTGCGCCTATCACGGCTGGAGCTTCGCCCGCGACGGCAGCCTGCGCGGGATTCCCTTCGACGAGCAATATGGCGCGTTCGACCGGGAATGCCGCAATCTCTTCGCGGTCGAGGCCGAGGAGCGGCACGGCCTGATCTGGGCCCGGCTGGAGGCTTCGGAAGACGGCGGCGTCGCCGATTTCCTGGGCGAGGCCGACGAGCGGCTGGCGGCATACGGCATCGACGGGCTGACGGTGTTCATGGAGCAGAAGATCGACCTCGCGATCAACTGGAAGCTGGTGATGGACGGCGCGATCGACGTCCTCCACCCGCAGTTCCTGCACGCCGAAGGGGTGGGCAAGCTGATCCAGACCGGCGCGGCGGTCTGGCTCGACCTCGGGCGCCACGGGCAATCCTATTCGGCGCGCAAGCGGCTGGCGCGCAAGCTGAAGGCCGGCGAGCCGATCGAGGCGGGATGGCGCTACCTGACCGGCAATCTGATGATCTTTCCGAACATGAGCGTCATCCCGACGCCCGACCATCTGGAGCATTGGACGGTGTGGCCGCACCTGACCGACCCCGGCCGCTGCCACGTCCATATCCGCTTCCTGACCGATCCCGAGCGCCTGACCGACGAGGTCGCGGCGCGCATCAACCGGAGCTGGGAGATTTTGCGGCAGGCCGCGACCGAGGAGGACTTTCCGATGGAGGAGATGATCCAGGCCAATGCCGCGGCGATGCCCGGGGCGGACTTCCTCTATGGCGCCAACGAGGTGCCGACGCAGCACCTGCATATCCAGATGGCGCGCGAGCTGGCCGCGCTGGGCTGACGCGCGGGCGGTGGGGAGAGACTGTATGAACATCGCCGAACTCGTTCGCTATTGGGCGCGCTGGCGGCCCGGCCACACCGCCGTCATCACCGACGACGTGCGGACGAGCTGGGCCGAGTTCGATGCGCGGAGCGACGCGATCGCCCGCGGCTTGCGCGCGGCGGGGGTGTCGAAGGGCGACCGGGTCGGGATGCACCTCGACAACCGGATCGAGGCGCCGCTGCTGACGATCGCCTGCCTCAAGCTCGGCGCGATCCTCGTGCCGCTCAATTTCAAGCTAACCGGCGGCGAGATATTGCCGCTGCTCGAGGACGCCGACTGCAAGATCGTGGTCAGCCAGGCGCGCTATCTGCCGCAGCTCGAGCTCGCGGCGGCCAGGCTGCCCTTCGCGATCTACAGCATCGACGGCCGCGACGTGCCGGCCTTTTCCACGCTTTCGGTCGACATGGGCTCGGCGCCGACCGAGGCGGTCGGGCTCGGCGATCCGGGCTTCATCTGCTATACTTCGGGGACGACGGGCCGCCAGAAGGGCGCGCTGCTGACGCACGGCGGCGCGATGTATCCGGGCTTTGCCAAGAATATCGCCGAGGGGCTGAGCTGGCGCGATTCGATCATGGTCGCGGTGCCGTTCGTCTTCACCGGCGCGATCATTTCCTGCTTCATCCAGTTCGCCGTGAATGCCGGCGGGACGATGGTTCTCGAATCGGATTTCGACATCGACCGCTATCTCGGCGTGATCGAGAAACATCGCGTCAGCGCCGCGACGACGGTGCCGGTGGTCTGGGAGCGGCTGATGCGATCGCCCGGCTTCGCGGCGGCCGACCTGTCGAGCATGGTGTCGGCGGCGGCCGGCGGCGCGCCGGTCAGCATCGACCTGATCGAAGCCTATCGCGCCAAGGGCGTCTCGCTGATCCAGTCCTATGGCCTGACCGAAGCCTCGGGCCTCGCCGCGACGATGCACGGCGAGGATGCGATGGCGCATATCGGCTGGGCCGGCCGGCCGATCATGGGGAGCGCGATGAAGATCGGCGACGCCGACGGGCGGGCGCTCGAACCCGGCGAGGTCGGCGAGATCATGGTGCGGGGCCCGCACGTCATGCGCGAATATTGGCGCAATCCCGAAGCCACCGCCGCGACGATCGTCGACGGCTGGCTTCGCACGGGCGACACCGGCACGATGGACGAGGACGGCTTCGTCAAGATCGTCGACCGGTCGAAGGACATGATCATATCGGGTGGCATCAACGTCTACCCCGCCGAGATCGAGAAAATCCTCGCCGCCAACCCGCACATCGGCGAGCTGGCGGTGATCGGGGTTCCCGACAGCGAATGGGGCGAGGTGCCGATGATCGTCGCCAGCGGCGCGCGCGACCGGGTGGCCGCGATGACGGCGTTCGAATGCGACGGGGCGGCCGGGCTCGCGCCCTTCAAGCGGCCGCGCCGCGTCGTCTTCATCGACGATCCGCTGCCGCGGACCCTGTCGGGGAAAGTGTCCAAGCCGTCGCTGCGCGGCCGCTTCCCCGCGGTTCCGCCCGAAGCCGGAATCCTGTTCGGGAAAAGGTGACAAGAACCCACCGGGCGGCCACGGCCGCGCGGCGGGCTCCGCCCCCTTATCGCGACAGCCGTCCCGTGCAGCGCCAGTTGCGGGCATCGCGAACGTCGCTTCCCGCCGCTCCGGTGAATTGCGCGACAGCGGGAAGCGCGCAGATGCGATAGCTGCGCGGCGCGGGCGCCTCGGGCGCCTCGGCGGGTTTCCGCGTGCTCATGCCCGACACATACATGGCGGTGTTGGAGGTCGAGTTGAGCTCGAGCGCATAGGGGCGGTTCGACATCAGGATCTCGGTGGGCCGGCGGCCCTCCTCGACCCAGCGCTGCATCGCTTCGAGCAGGGCGGGCGAAACGTCGGTCGGCGATCCTTCGCCGCCGCGGCAATGGAACATGCCCGGCACTAGGAAGCCCTGGAAGAAGTCCTGGCTGGCGGCGCCGTACCGCGCCCGGACGCCCGCGCTGTAGTCGGCGGTATAGGCGGGCGGGATCGCTTCGTCGGACGCCCCTGCCCACATCATCAGCTTGCCGCCGCCGCGCGCCATCGCGTCCAGATGCGCGGGGTCATAGCCATAGCCGCCGACGCGGTCCCAGATCGCCCTTTCGGCTTCGCGCGCCCGGGGGTCGGCGAAGTCCATCTGCGTCAGCGCGTCATAATCCTCGCCGCGCAGCGCCTTCATGCTGAGGACGGTCGAGCCGAACAGCGGCGGGCGCGTCGCGGCGTCCCACGGCGGCGGCGCGGTGCCGAGGCCGATCGGCCCGAGCAGCGACGGATTGGCGAGCCAATAGCCGGGGGCCGAAACCTCCGATCCCTCGATCGCGGGGAGCCCCCCCGCGAGCAGTTCGAGGGTCGAATATTGCGCGTCGCTCAGAAAGGGAAAGAGGTCGCGCGTCAGGCGAACCCGCGTCGGATCCCAGATCAGCCCGTCGCGCGCGCCGTCGGTGCCGTCGAAGCGCTCCATGATGACCTGGCCAACGCGGGTCATCTCCGCCGGCGAGATCCAGCGCGCAGGATCGCGCGCGACATGCTGCGCGATAGCGGCCCAGAAGGTCTGGACATAGGCGCTGCTCGGCGCGCCGCCGACGATGAAGCCGTCGGCGTCGGCGGGGTAGCGTTCGGCCTCCATCAGCGTGCTGACTCCGCCGCCCGAGCAGCCCATGATATAGCGCGGCATTCGCGCGCGCGCATAATAGCCGCGCGCGATCGCCTGCGTCGCGACCGCCGCGACGTGCGCGCCGCGGTGGGCATAATCCTCGGATCGGCCTGGGTTGGCGCGGAAGGACATGTCGAGCGCGCCGGTCGAATGCGATCCCTTGTCGGTCGTCGCGACCGCATAGCCGGCACGGATATGTTCGCGCGAGGGGTTGACGATATAGCCCGCCGAGCCGCCGGGAATGACCATCAGATAGCGGCCGTTCCAGCGTTGCGGCAGCGCGATCATGAAGCCGACCTCGTTCGGCCCCGGATCGTCGGTGCGGACGATGCCGTCGACGCGGCAATAGGGGGTGGGATCGGTGAAGGGGCGGGCCGAGCGGATCTCGACATCCTTGCCGGCCCAGTTCATCGCCGCGGCGGAACAGGCGGCCGCGGCTTCGCCCGGGGTGGCCGCCGGCGCCGAATCGGGCGCCGCGACCGCGGGAGCCATCGAGAGAAGAAGTGTCGCGCTCGCCAGAGCCAGAAAATTTCGCTGTCGCATGTCCATCGCTCTCCCTTCGATCGCCTCTTCGGGCCTCGTCAGAAACAGGATGTTTCAAATAACAAATAATGATAAATGTAAACATCGAAGATTCGCGAGGAGACCCGGAGATGGGGCTTCGAAGCGGAAACCGGTGGACGGGAGTCGCTGGTAAACGGCCCCCTTGGGCGGTAATCGGAAGGGGGCGGCATGGGGAAAGACATTGGATATTTCGACGGGCGATAAGGGCGTGGTCCTGCCGGACATCGGGGTGACGGGGGCCAGGATCGTCGACGGTGCCCGCCGCTGCTTCGAGCGATACGGCATCCAGAAGACGACGATCGAGGATATCGCCAAGGCGGCGGGAGTCTCCCGCCCGACCGTCTATAAATTCTTCGGCGGCAAGATGGAGATCGTCGACTATATCGGCTTCGGCGAACTCGACAAGATTCAGGAGGCGGTTCGCGCGCGGATCAAGCGTCAGGCGAACTTCGCCGACATGACGACCGAGGCCATCGTCGCCTCGGTGCTGGTGGCGAGCGAGAATCCCTATATCCGCCGCTTCGTCGAGGATCTCGAAACGGCGGCCAATGCCCAACTGCCGTCGAGCCCCTATCAGTTGCAGGCCCGGCATCGCTGGGAGTCGATCCTGAAAAGGGCGCAGGCGAGCGGCGAGATCGCCGCCGACCTCGAGATCGGCGATGTCGTCGGCTGGCTTTCGCGCAACCAGGTCATGCTGCTGCGAACCGTCGAGCAGTTCGGCGGCCAGGAAGATCGCCTGCGCTATCTCGTGCGCCGCTTCGTCGTCGAGCCTCTGCTTGCCAATCGGGCAATGACGTCAAGCTGATTCCCTACGGGTCGCGGATGCGAACAGCCGAGGGACCGCGCCGCCGGCGCGGCGAACGCGAAACCGCGGCGCCCGGCCTTCTCACCCAATATCATCGGAATTTCGGTGCATTTTCAGCGGGAAATGCGCGTCCGTCGCCTTGGCTCTGCCGGTCATGGGGTTTGCGCAAAATCGCATAATTGACATTTTATTGATTTTGTTGTTTGTAATTTTCAGCGGGAGAGACGCTCGATCGAAACGAGCCGCCGGCACAGGCCGGTCGTTTTCAAAAATGGCTCCTCCCGCGACGAAGGACTGCGCGGCGCTCCCCCAGGATCGAGCGCCGCAAAATGGGAGGATGTTATGCGGGTTGCTTACAAGCTGGGCACATGCTGGACGGCTATCGCGGTTGCCGCGGTCTCGATCCCGGCGATGGCGCAGGAAACCAGCGGGGACACGAACGAGATCGTCGTCACCGCGCAGAAGCGCGACGAGCGCTTGCAGGACGTGCCGATCGCGGTGTCGGCCTTTACGCCTGATCAGCTCCAGCAAAGCGGCGTCTCCGACGTACTGGAACTGGCATCCGTCACCCCGTCGTTGTTGATCACCGAGGGATCGAGCGCGGCGCAGCCCTATATTCGCGGCGTCGGCGGCCGCAACATTACCCCGGGCAACGAGGCGACGACCGCCGTCTATGTCGATGGCGTCTATCAGACCGACAAGACGGGCATCCTGCTTCAGGGTTTCCCCGACGTGCAGTCGGTGCAGGTCCTGCGCGGCCCGCAGGGAACCCTGTTCGGCCGCAACGCGACGTCGGGCGCGATCCTGGTCACCACGAAAAAGCCGGACACCGAATTCGGCGGCATGCTCGAAGGCACCTATGGCACCGATGAGGAGAGCGCCCGGGGTTTCGTGACGGGCGGCCTGTCGGACACGCTGGCGCTCAGCGTCAGCGGCTTCTACCGCAACGAGCGCCCCTATATCCGCAACCGCACCCAGGCGCTGAACGGCGCCGGAAAATATGTCGGCGGCGACCAGAGCTTTGGCGTTCGCGGGAACATGGTCTGGGAAGCCACGCCTGATTTCACCGCGACGCTGTCGGGCTATTATTCGAAGGGCGAAACCAACGCCGTGGTCGCGCTACAGCCGATCCTGGGCGAAACCACGACGACCGGTCAAGTGGCATCGGGGATCGACATTTCGCGACCCGAACGCTCCTATTACGGCGAGATCGATCCCGAAGTCCGGTTCCAGGGCTATGGCGCCTCGCTGACGCTCGACGCCGATGTCGGGCCGGTCAACATCAAGTCGATCACCGCCTACAGCCACAGCACCTCGGGCGTCGAATATGATCTCGACGGGTCGCCGGCACCGGTTTTCTGGTTCGATACCGCGCTGAAAGGGCGGAGCTATCAGCAGGAAATCGACATCACGTCGATGAATGACGGCCCGTTCCAGTGGATTCTCGGCGGTTTCTACCTCAACTATCGCGACGGCTATGCGGGTCTCGACCAATATGTCGGCCTGCCGGTGCCCGCGACGCTGCGGCCGCACACGGTTCCGCAGGCGTTGCTCGACCGTTCGGCTGCCGGCGCCGGCCCGACTTCGGGGCTGGCCTATATCGATCAGAGCGCCTTCGTGACCATCAAGTCGCTCGGCCTCTTCGGCGAAGCATCGTACGAGTTCAGCGACGCCGCCAAGCTGACGGTCGGCCTGCGCTATACCGACGAAAAACATGTGCTCGACAAGGACAATGCGGGCACGACCTATGTTCCCGACGGCACCGGCGGCGTGATTGCGATCCCCAGCAATTCGGCGGCGATCTGTGCCGCCAACCCGGATTGCAAGGGCATGAGCGCACCTTTCTCCGAACTGACCTATCGCGCGGTTTTCGACTATAAGTTCAGCGACGATGTCATGGGCTATCTCAGCTACAACCGCGGCTTCAAGAGCGGGGTCTATAATATCTCGTCGATCCCCAACGTCATCCCGACGCAGCCGGAAACGATCGATGCGTTCGAGGCCGGCCTGAAGACGACGCTGTTCGACCGCAAGCTGACCTTCAACGCCGCGGCCTATTATTACAAATACGACAATCTGCAGGTTCCGATCGTCGACCCGGTCACCAACACGCAGCAGTCGATCAACGCGGCCAAGGCGACGATCTCGGGCCTCGAAATCGAAGCCGCCTACCGCCCCAACGACCGTTTCTCGCTGTCGACGGGTTTCGCGACCTTCTTCAAGTCGGAATATGACAGCTTCAAAAACTGCGCCATCTATCGACGCCGGGCCTCGGGCCTCGCGGTTCCGCCCAATGCGGATTGTTCGGGTTTCGACCTGCCGGCCACGCCCGACATCACCGTCAATGTTCAGGCCAATTATAACATTCCGCTGGCCAATGGCGGGAAGTTCGAGCTCAGCGGCCTGTTCAGCTATGTCGACGCGTTCGATCATGCGACCTATGGCGCCTATCCGGCTGGCGGCACGGGCGCCGATGCCTATCCGGCCGGCATCGGGCGCGCACCGGTCCAGAAGGCGACCGAGACGCTCAACCTGTCGGCGACCTTCCACGCGCCCGACGATGCCTTCTACGTGTCGGTGTGGGGCAAGGATCTGTTCAACCAGAACGACGTCTTCCGCAACGTGTCGACGACTTCCTTCGGCTATTATTCGGTGCTGTCGCGTGGGATTACCGGCGGCGTCACGATAGGGACGAAGTTCGGGTCGCAGCGGTAAGGACCATGCCGCCGCGGCTGCGCGCGGCGGCATGACCGGCCCCGGGCGCGCAACGGCTCTCCCCGCACGCGCGCCTCGGGTGCCGAGGCCCCAGTGGCAGAAGGAGACAGGTTTTGAACCAGCCGGCGAAACCCCGTGGCGCCTTGCCCCCCGACCTGTCCTCGCGGTGGTATAATGCGCGGAACTATGTGCCCGGCGATCCGTGGCGCGATTTCGACCCGCGCCGGACGGCACTGGTCCTCGTCGATCTGATCAACTGGCAGACCGACCCCGACGGCCCCTCGATCGCTTCGATCCGCGCCACGGGGAACGACGTGGGCGCCGATTATCTGCTCGGGCGCTGCGACGCGCTGATCTTTCCCCATTTGCGCGCGCTGCTGCCGCGCGCACGGCGCGCCGGGGTGCGCGTCGTCCACGCGCGGCTGGCGAGCCGCCATCCCGACGGCGCCGATATCGTGCCGGCGCTGCGCCCCTATGTGTGTGCGGCGGGGGCCGTCGACGGCTCCGCGGCCGCCGCACCGATCGCCGAGGTCGGCGACGAGCCCGGCGACCTGTCGGTGGTCAAGTCGGGATCGGGGGCGTTCGGCGGCACCGAGCTCGACTTCCTGCTCCGCCGCGAGGGCATCGACACGATCCTCTACGCCGGCGTCGTCACCACCGCCTGCGTGCTGCTCAGCGTCGCGGCGGGGTTCGATCTTGGCTATCGCCAATATCTGCTCGCCGATTGCACCGGCGCGCTGTCCGATCGCGATCAGGAGGACGCCGAGCGGCTGATCGGCACCTATCTTGCGGAGGTGGTGTCGACCGCCGACGCGCTCGCTGCGCTGGAGGCCCGATCGCATGCCCTATGATTTCCTGACCGACCTGCTGGTGGTCGAGGTGTCGCACTTCGGCCCCGACGCGCTCGGCGGCCGGCTCGCCGACATGGGCGCACGGGTGATCAAGGTCGAGGACCCCGACGGCGGCGATCCCGTCCGCCGCGCGGGTCCCTGGTCGGTCGGCGAGCCGACCGGCTTTTCCTATCTCCACCTGCGCTGGAACCGAGGCAAGGAAAGCGTGGTGATCGACCTTGCGACCGAGGCGGGGAAGCAGGATTTCCTGAAGCTCGCGGCGAAGGCCGACGTCGTCATCGAAGGGATGCGCGCGGGCGTGATGGCGCGGCTCGGGCTCGGCTACGACGCGCTGAAGGCCGCGAACCCCGCGATCGTCTTCTGCTCGCTCTCGGGGCTCGGCGAGACCGGTCCCTATGCGAAGCTCGCCTCGCACGGTCCCTCCTTCGACGCCTATGGCGGGCTTGGCACGCCGACCGGAGACAGCATCTCGCGCTACGACGGGCCGCAGGCGCCGTCGATCGGCATGTATGCCTATGGTCTCGAAGCCGCCTTCGCGGTGGTGTCGGCGGTCCACCGCGCGCGGCGCACCGGCGAAGGCGCCGCGGTCGAAGTCGCCGCCGCCGACTGCGCGGCGCACTGGCTGCCCGAAGCGCTCGACCCGCTGCTCAATCCGGAGGTCAGCTTCACGCGCCCCGGCTTCTTCGACGCCGACGGGAAGATGCGCTTCTGGGCGCGGATGGAAAATTACCGCTGCCGCGACGGCGGGCTGATCTTCCTGATGACCTTCACCGACAAGAGCTGGCGTGCGCTGCTGCGGGTCATCGGGCGGCCCGATATGGGCGAGATCTACGAACGGACCCCGCAGACGGGGCATGAGGACGCCGAGGTCAATGCCGCGCTGATCCCGATCTTCGCGACACGCGACCGGGACGACTGGCTCGCCGATTTCGCGCGCGAGAATGTTGCCGCGATGCCGGTCAACAGCTTTGCCGATGTGATCGCCGACCCGCATTTCCGCGCGCGCGACAACAGCTATGCCGTGCCGCTGCCCGACGGGCGGACGCTGATCCTGACCTCGACCGCGATCCACGTCGGCGGCCAGTCGTTCGCGATGCCGCTGGCGCCCGAATTCGGGCAGGACGACGCGAAGGTCCGCGCCGAGTTCGGGCTCGGCGCGGACTGATCGATCAGCCGCGCGCGGCCCGCGCCGCCATCGGGACCACCGATCCGCCCGCCATGACGCGGTCGTAGCTGCGGTGGAACTGCTGGTTGATCACCTCGTTGTGCGCGAGCAGCATCGTGCCGGTGTTCGGCATGTTGGCCGATCGCTGGATGCTGTCGCCGATCGGGACGTCCTCGTTCAGGATGGCGGCGGCGGCGATATCCCAATTCTTGTCGAGGATGCTGCGCCCCTTTTCGTCATAATCGCCCGCCGCCTTGGGCGTCAGGAACCGCATGTGGACCCGCGAACGCCCGGGGTCGTAGACGTCCTGATACATCGTCCAGAATTCGACGTGATGCGGATGGAGCTGGATCGAGACGTTGGGAAAGACCATGTTGCCATAGACGACATAGGGGTCGAGGTCGTGGGCGCCGGGCTCGCTGTCGAGGATCTCGTCGATCTTGCGGCGCGGCGTGGTGGTGACCGCATGGTCGCCGGTTCCCTCGACCCGCGCCATGATGTTCATGTAGAAATAGGGGCGGATCGTGGGTCCGTGCACCCATTGGACATGATAGCCATCGGTCAGGCCGTCGACCATGATCTTCCAGTTCTGGGCGAAGTCGAAGATTTCCTCGCGATAGAAATATTGCCGGTCGAGGCCATAGCCGGCGAGGACGCCGTCCATCACGGGACCGAGGTGCGCGGCGACGTCGATCGCGCCTTCGGGATTCTCGACGATCCAGACGAAGCCGTGCCGTTCCTCGCACGGCAGCTCGATCAGGTTGCGCTGGGGACAGGGCAGATCGAGGCCGAGCGTGCTCTTGAAGGTCAGGCCGATCAGCTGGCCTTCGTTGGTGTAGGTCCAGCCGTGATAGGGGCAGGAAAAGCGCCCCTGCTTGCCGCTCGCCTGCGTGACGAGCGTCGCGCCGCGGTGCCGGCACATGTTCAGGAAAGCCCGCACCTTGCCGTCCTTGCCGCGCGTCACCAGCGCCTCGCTGCGGTTGAGCTTCACGGTCGCATAGCTGCCCGTTTCGGGAAGCTGCGACGCGTGGAGCGCCATCATCGGATAATGTTCGAAGATCCTTTCGCGCTCGGCGAGCGCGATCTCGGGGTCCGAATAGACCGAGAGGCTGTATTCATAGGTCTCCGCGATCATGTCGGTCGTGCTCTCGCGGATATGGCCGAACAGCTTTTCCGCGACCTGGCGATTATGCTCGGGGCTCAGATACATTCGCTTCTCCGCAACGACGGGGGTCTGGCGCGACGTGCGCAGCCGTATTTCTATTTACATATATTTGCTATTGTAAACACAAAAATCGCATATAGAAAGGCTTTAATGAAACGCGCGATTTACGCGCGCCTCGGACGAACAACATAAACGCGCTGGGAGAATCATGGTCGACACGCTGCAGCAGCCCGCCGTCCCCGTCCTGATCCGTGAGCGGGCGCGGGCGCGACCCTCCGACCCCTTCATCGCCGACGTGGCGGGCGGGGCGATGACGGTCGGCGAATTCCATGCCGCGGCGGTGCGCGTCGCCGACGCGATGGCCTCGATCGGCGTCGCGCGCGGCGAATGCGTCGCGACGATGCTCGACCCGAGCCTGCCCGCCTATTGCACCTGGATCGGCCTCAGCTGGCGCGGCGCGCTCGAAGTGCCGATCAATCCCGAATATAAGGGCAATCTGCTCGCCTATGCGCTCGAGGATTGCCAGGCGCGCGTGCTCGTCACCAGCAATGCGTGCGTGCCGCAGGTCAACGCCATTCGCGACCGGCTCGCGTCGCTCGAACGCATCATCACGATCGACGATGCGGTCTGCGACAGCGCGATCCCGATCGCCACGCTTGCCGAGGTCGAGGCCGACGCGCCGGCGGTGGAGCATGCCGAGCCCCAGCTCGCCGACACCAACGCCGTCATCTACACCTCGGGGACGACCGGGCCGTCGAAGGGCGTCCTGCAGGCCTGGGGGTCGATCCAGCAGGTCCAGCATAATTTCAGCGGCGAGGTGATCGATCCCGACCAGGTTCCGGTCTATTATTCGCCGTGGCCGATCTTCCACGCCTCGGGGCGCGTCGGCCTCGTCTTCGCCGCGGTGCGCGGCGGGCAGGTGGCGTTCCGCAGCCGCTTTTCGGTCAGCCATTATTGGGCGGACGTGCGCAGGTTCGGCTGCACCCACACCCAGTTGATGGGCATCGCCGGTTTTCTGATGAACGCGCCGCGCGCGCCCGACGATGCCGACAACCCGCTGCAATGGGTGCTGATGAACCCGGTCATCCCCGATTTCCGTGATTTCGAGGAGCGCTTCGGGGTCAGGGTCACGACCGGCTGGGGGATGACCGAAATCGGTTTTCCGCTCAATGCCTCGGGGCTTCCGAACCACCAGACCTGCGGCAGGCTGTCGCCGCTCTACGAGGTGCGCATCGTCGATGGCGAGGGGCGCGATCTGCCCGACGGCGAGGCGGGCGAGCTGCTGATCCGCGGCAAGGCGCCCTTCCTGATCACCCGGGGCTATCTGAACAAGCCCGAGGCCAATGCGCGGGCGTGGCGCGACGGCTGGTATGCGACCGGCGATATCCTGCGCCGCGATGCCGACGGCTTCTTCTATTTCGTCGACCGCGCGAAGGACTATCTGCGGGTTCGCGGCAACAATGTCTCCTCGATCGAGCTCGAGGGCGAGGTGCGCGCGCATCCGGCGGTCGCCGATGTCGCGGCGCTCGGCGTCCCGGCGGCCGAGGTTCCCGCGCAACCTGGGTCGGCGCGCGCCAGCGAGGACGAGATCAAGATCGTCGTGCAGCTGAACGCGGCGGCGACGCTCGGCGAGGCCGAGCTCGCCGACTATCTCGCCGAACGGCTGCCGCGCTACATGGTCCCGCGCTTCGTCGAGCTGGTGACGGAAATGCCGCGGACGCCGACCGGCAAGATCCAGAAGGCGCAGCTTCGCGGGGCGCTGCTGACCCCCGCGACCTGGGACCGCCTCAGCCGATCCGTTCCCGCCTGAGCCTGATCCCCGCCGCCTCGCGGTCCCATGTGTCCGCGGTGACGCCTTCGTCGCGCAGCGAATATTTCTGAATCTTCTGCGTCGGCGTGCGCGGCAGGTCGGGCATGATGCGGATGTAGCGCGGCACCATATAATGGGGGAGGCGCTGGACGAGAAATTCGGTCAGCGCGACGGGTTCGATGGCATGACCCTCGGCGGGCATGATGCACGCCATGACTTCATCCTCGGTCTTGTCGCTCTGCACCCCGATCGCGGCGGCTTCCTTGACGCCCGGAAAGGCGCGGATTTCCTGTTCGACCTCGAAGGCCGAGATATTCTCGCCGCGCCGCCGGATCGCGTCCTTTCGCCGGTCGACGAAGAAATAGTCGCCGTCGGCGTCGCGGCGCAGCAGGTCGCCGGTATGCAGCCAGCCGTTGCGCCAGGTCTCGGCGGTGGCCTCCGGATTCTTGTAATATCCGGTGAACATCGTCCATGGCTGGTCGCAGCGGACGATCGCTTCGCCCACTTCGCCCTCGGGAACCTCGATGTCGTGCTCGTCGACGAGGCGGATATGCTGGCCGGCGCGCAGCCGGCCGGCGACGCCGATCTTGTCGGGGTCGAGCGGGCTCTGGATCGGGTTGGCGAGTTCGGTCATGCTGTAGGCGGCGAAGGCGCCGACGCCGAAGCGTGCGGTGAAGGCCTTGACGTCCTGCGTGTAGGGGACCGCGCTCACCGACCGGAGGCTGTGGTTGCGGTCGTCGTCCGACGGCGGGACGCTGAGCAGGAAGGGGATCATCGCGCCGAGCAGCGTCGTCGTGTTGACCTGATGATCGCGCACGATCTGCCAGAACTGGTCGGTCTTGAAGGATTCGACGAGCACGACCGACCCGGCGTTCGACAATTGGCCGTAGAGGCAGCCGAAGCCGCCCGAATGGAAGATCGGCAGATGCGCGAGATGCCGGTGCTCGCGCCCGATCATGTCGGGCATGGCCTCGTGATAGAAGGTCCACATGTGCGCGTAGGAGCAGAGCACCGCCTTCGACGGGCCCGTGGTGCCCGAGGTGAAGATGATCGCCATATCGTCCCACGGCGCGAGCGGGCGGTCGAGGTCGCCGGCGTGGCCGGGCTCGGTCAGACAGGCCTCATCGTAGAGTTCGAGCCCGTCCACCGGATCGGCGTCGCCGCCGACGACGATCAGCTTTTCGAGCAGGCCGTGATCGACATCGGCGAGCCGCGGCAAGAGGTCGCGGTGGACAAGTCCGACGCGGGCATCGGCGAGCCACAGCACATGCCGGAGCAGGCTGCCGCGATAGGCGAGGTTCGCGGGCACGAATACGCCGCCGAGCATATGGGTACCGAGCCAGGCGCGAACCGCGGCTGCCCCGTTGGGGAGCCAGTTGAAGACATGGTCGCCCTGCCGCACGCCCAGCCGCCGCAGCGCCGCCGCCGCCCGGTGCGCCTGTTCGAGCGTCTCGGCGAAGGTCCATTCGCTGCCGTCCTGGAAGCGGATGAAGAGATCGTCGGGGTGGGTGCGCGCGCGCTGTTCGAGCAGATGGCGGACGACGGCCTGCTCGCTGGAAGGAAAAGGCATCTGGGGCATGGGCATCTTTCCGGATATCGTCAGGCGAAGGGGAAACGGGCCGCATCCTCGCGGCGGAGGCCGGGGCGCGCATTGGCGAGGCGGAGCGAGCCGGCGTAGCGTTCGGGCTGCGAGCCGAAGCAGGTCGCCGGCGGCGGGCCCGAAAGCGCGCCCGCCGCGCCATAATATCGC
>Ga0182745_1000325_pt1 | contig 56062 bp, 40 predicted proteins | sample eDN3rd30CKraftBY_FD_128523 | JGI IMG/M metagenome (GOLD analysis project Ga0182745, IMG submission 128523) | Enriched backyard soil microbial communities from Emeryville, California, USA - eDNA 3rd pass 30_C Kraft BY (version 2) (version 2) | ecosystem: Environmental > Terrestrial > Soil >... | reverse complement strand
TTCGCCTTCAACGCCGCAGAGTGCCGCTTGCGAATTTGACCCATGGTTGTACCTCGGTGAAGTTCCCTCAAGGATAACTTACCGAGTGGTCTCAAAACCGGGGTCCACTATAGTGATCGCGTGGCTCAAAGAAGAGCAGCAGAAGGTTGGCGGGGCGGGTCAATAAAAACAACGGCCCGGGGTCAGCTACTGCCGGTCCACAACTGGTCGCTAAGGGTTTATGCGGCCGTCCAGTAGGAAAGCAATTGAAATCGCGGAAGATCACCACGACCCTCGATCCCGATGTCAGCCCATTCTCGTGGACATCGAGCAGGGCGGCCAGCGTGATCGATTTCGGGCGAACCCGTGCTACGAAACGAACGGTCGTCGACCTTTCCGGTGAAACGAAAGCGGATATGCTCGAGTTTCGCAGCCGACTCGAGTCGGCTGGACACAATGAGGTCCCACCGCCCGATGTCGCTACGACCGGCTCGGCGTGATAGGGATAGTGAGGTGATCAACCCAGCGGGGGCGCATAGAAAAAGGGCTACAACTTTCGTTGTAGCCCTTTCTCACCCTTTCGGGATACCCCCACGGGGACTCGAACCCCGGTCCCTAGGCTGAGAACCTAGTATCCTAGGCCGCTAGACGATGGGGGCCTTCGCGGTAGGACTATAATGCCCGACAGACGGGTGAATGTCAAGTCTCGAGACTCACAAAGTTGGCGGGAACGCGGCAGGGCCGGGTATCCTCTTCAGAACATATGAACTGTGGGTTCTGCCTACTCACCTCCAACCATTCGGGCCAAAATGGATTGCCCTTGAGCTGAGAACCAAACTTGACGAGAGTCTACGCAGCCTGCGCGAAGCTGCGTAACGCGAGGAGCGCGGAGTCATTGAGAACGCGGGTGCGCCGAACGATAAACTTGACAGGGACAAGGGTCCATCATGCCCGAGGTTGACGCGAACGGTTATCGACTCCACTACGAAGATGCGGGGCAGGGGAAGCCCTTGGTGTTTTTGAGCGGTCTGGGAGGGGATAGCCGCTCTTTCACCGTGACGGCGCGCGTGCTCTCCGGACGGTTCCGTACCATATCGATCGACTCCCGCGACGCGGGACGAAGCCAGCGGGCATCGGAGTTCTATACGAGCGCGGATCTGGCGGACGATGTCGCCGCCCTCTTTGAGGCGATCGAACTCCCCGCGGCCTACGTCGTGGGACACTCGCTCGGTGGCACCGTTGCTCAGCAGTTGGCGATCCGCCATCCTTCGAGGGTTAAAGGGTTGATCCTCGTCTCGACGCATGCCGGAACAAACGACTGGCGCAAGGCCGTGATCGCCTCCTGGGTCCTGCTCAGACGCCGGAGTGAGCCGGGAGAATTCACAAGGGCAACTCTTCCCTGGCTGGTCGCTCCTCCCTTTTATAAGAACGCTCCCCAAATCGAAGGGTTGGTGCGGTTCGCGGAACGGAATGCCTGGCCCCAAGACGCGGAGGCCTTCGCCCGGCAGGCCCACGCGGCGTCAGTTCATGACGTGAAAGACAAGTTGCACCAAATCCAGATACCTAGCCTGGTTCTCGCTGGCGAACTCGACCTGATTAATCCCGTCCCCGTAGCAAGGGAACTTGCCGACTTGATCGGGAATGCTCAACTCGAGATCCTGCAAGGCGTCGGGCATCTCCCTCATGTGGAAGATAGCTCCGGGTTCCGCCACGCCATTGAGGCATTTCTCGGTTAAACGAGTACGCACGTGCGTGAATGGGCATCACGAAATCGGTAGCGCTGGCGGGGTAAGGTAAACTCGCACGACTCAACGACCAATTCGAGAAGGGTAAAATACGATGGCCACGGAAGAAGAACAGAAACGCGCTTACAAGGCATTCAAGAAGCGCTTGAAGCTCGCCAGGCTCGATGACGCTTCTGGGCTGGGGATCGGTAGTAAGACGTCGCGAATCGGCGGGATCACCCCCCCCGCGGGGCATCCGCCAGAGGTCTGGGAAGAGCTCGCCAAGCTTGGCAAGCTCAAGCGCGAGGGCAGTGGCATCTACTCGCTCGCCCAGGAGCTCTAACGTGCCGGAAGCCGAGCAGGTCGAGGGGCCGAGCGAACCCCAGCTCACTCGGTTTCGCCAACTCCTGAGCCTGGCATCCCTCTTGATGCTGATTCTCTCCTGGCCGCTCTGGCTGCCGGGGGGGCCTGTTCCCAGGGTCCCCTTTCTCAGCCCAAGCTTCGTCGTTCCTTCGGCGGTCTCGCAGGGAATCACGATTCTCGGCGGAATGGCCCTGGTTGCTTCGTTAGGCACCTGGAAATGGCGGACATGGCTTGCCTTGGCTTTGTGCGCTCTGCTGGCCCTGGTTCTCCTGGACCAGCATCGGCTCCAGCCGTGGGCCCTTCAATTCCTGGTTGTCGGACTCCTTCTCAGCGCGCTTCCGCCGGATCAAGCACTGAAATTCTCGCGGTGGAGCTACGTCGCCCTCTATTTTCACTCCGGTCTCTCGAAGTTGGATGTTTCCTTCCGCGACGAGTTGGGGCCCGTCTTCCTGTCGAGCCTGGCTCAACTCTTCAAAATCCCAGTCGAACAGTGGCCGGCCGGCGGAAGGTCGGCGGCCATTGGGGCCATGCCGCTCTGGGAAGTGGGGACAGCCCTACTGTTGTTGTTTCCCTTCACGAGACGTTTCGGCGTGGCAACCGCGGCCATCCTGCATCTCGCCTTGATCGGAGTATTGGGACCCTGGAGTCTGGACCATAGCACGATTGTGCTGGTCTGGAATGGAGCGATGCTCCTGGAGGTCGCCTGCCTGTTCTGGCCTTGCCTGCTCGCGCGGCGCGGCGAAACGGACTCGGCCCCTTGCCGCCAGTCGAGGCTTCGAGGTGCCATGCAGATTGGAGTTAAGGCGGTGTTCTGGGGGTCGGTCTTGCTTCCTCTGGGCGAGCGCTGGGGCTGGCTTGACACCTGGCCTTCCCATGGGCTCTACGCCAGTCACGCGGAACGAACCGAGCTTTATCTGCATGACTCGCAGCGATCCGAGTGGCCGGATGATCTTGTGGCTCACCTCGAGCCGACCGGACTTGATGAGTGGCGAAAGCTCAACCTCACGAGTTGGAGTCGAGCGGTACGCGGTGTGCCGGTCTACCCCCAGGGGCGAGCTTGCAACGGCTTGGCCGAGTCGCTTTCCGAGCGTCGTGGCGGCCCACTTTTGGTCAAGGTGGTCCAGTGGAGCCGAGCCGAGCTAAGGACGGGTCGGCGTAAGCGAGTCGAGTGCCTGGGCGCCAAGGCCATTCGCCGGCAAGGTGATCAGTACTGGCTGAACGCGCATCCAACTCCCCAAGGATGAAGCTCGCGCCGAGCGGTCGAGGTGATTGCAGGGGAAGACCCTTGGTTTCTCAGATCAAGGCCCCTTTGTTCGTTAGGAAAGACGTACAACAAGGAACACGTTGCCATGCGGCTCCCTCGTGCGAGCGGTCTGTTGCTCCATCCCACCTCCTTGCCCGGCCGCTTTGGTATCGGCGATCTCGGACCGGAGGCGCATACCTTCGCCCGTTTCCTTGCCGAGACCGGTCAGCGCTGGTGGCAGATCCTACCGCTCGGTCCCACGGGATATGGGAATTCCCCATACCAGTCTTACTCCTCACACGCCGGCAGCACGCTGCTGATCAGTCCTGAAAACCTGGTCGCCGACGGATTCCTCGACGAGACTGACCTGGCAGATTATCCGAATCTCTCCGAGGCACGGGTTGAGTTCGAGGAAGTGGCAGACGCCAAGGAAATGGTCCTCAGGCGCGCCTTCCAACGATTCCCCGCCCAGCACCCGGAGATTCAGGCGTTTGTTCAGGCCAATCGGGACTGGCTCGATGACTACGCGCTCTTCATGGCCATCAAACGTAGCCGAGGGGGAGCGGCCTGGTACGACTGGGGGCCGGAGTTGTCCGCTCGAAGCCCCGAGGCGATGGAGCGGGCCAAGGCCGCCCTGGTCGACGAGATCCGTTACCATCAGTTTGGTCAGTATCTGTTCAGCCGGCAATGGAAGGCCTTGCGCGAACGTTGCGCGGAGCTTCAGATCGGCCTGATTGGGGATCTGCCAATCTTCGTCGCGCAGGATAGCGTTGACGTCTGGGCCCGCCCCGAGCTGTTCCAGCTTGACGAGAGAGGGCATCCATTGGTCGTCGCGGGCGTTCCTCCCGACTACTTCAGCGAAACGGGACAGCTTTGGGGTAACCCGCTCTACCAGTGGAATGCCCATGCTGAGGAACGATTCGCCTGGTGGATCGCGCGGCTTCGGTCAGTCCTGGCTCGAGTGGACCTGGTCCGGCTCGATCATTTCCGAGGCTTTGAAGCCTACTGGGAGATTCCCGCCGGCTCCGAGACCGCCGCGACCGGGCGTTGGGCACTCGGTCCCGGCATCGCGTTTCTCGACGCCATGCGAGAGGGGCTCGGCGGCCTCCCCATCATCGCTGAAGACCTGGGTGACATCACGCCCGAAGTCGAGGCGCTCCGCGACCGCTTCGAGCTTCCGGGGATGAAAGTCCTCCAGTTCGGGTTCGGCGGAGATCCGGGGACCAGTATCCACCTTCCCCACCAGTACCAAAACCACTGTATCGCCTATACCGGCACGCACGACAACGAGACTTCGGTTGGCTGGTTCTACACGACGCGGGTCGAATCCACCCAGACGCCGGAGCAGATTGCGTTGGAACGCGCGTTCGCGCTCCGTTATCTCGGCACCAACGGCGAGGAGTTTCACTGGGACCTGATCCGGATCGCGCAAGCATCGGTTGCCGACACCGTGATCATCCCACTACAGGACGTGCTGGGGATCGATAGCTCCGGGCGGATGAACACACCCGGAGTTGCCGAAGGGAACTGGACCTGGCGGTATCAGGCAAGCCAGCTCGACCCGAGGGCCAGCGCCCGCCTGGCCGAGATGACCGCGCTCTACGCCCGTTGGAATGGGCCGAAATCCCCGGCGACGGGCTCGCCTCAACGCGAAGTGCTTGAGGCCCCCGTCCTGGGCCGGTGATCCGTCCCCCTCTACCTGGCCGCGCGCACTTGCTAGCGGCCAGGCCCAACGCCTACTTCGGTTTCACCCGGTCAAACGACTCCGTGGATGTACGAACGAAGATGCTCGTTCTCGGAGTGAACTTTCGCATAGAGAAGCTTGATCACGTCGCCGACGGAAACGATACCGACCAACCTCGACTCTTCCAGAACCGGGACCTTGGCGATTCGGCGCTCGCTCATGCGGCCCATGACCTCATTTACGTCGGCGTCGAGATCGCAGGTCACCGCCCCTCGAGTCATGCAATCCGAGACGCTCATTCCGTAAAACCGCTCTCCATGGTTATGAATCCCTCGCAGAACATCACGTTCGCTGAGGATCCCGATCAACCGGCCCTCGTCGTCCACGATGGGGAGTGACCCAATATTGTTCTGTACCAAACAAGCGATCGCATCGCCGATGGTCGCGTCCGCGCCAATCGAGATCACCTGGCCGCCCTTGGTATTCAGGACTTCACGGACTTGCATGTCACGTCTCCTGAGTTTCGTGCCCTGGCGCGGCTTCGCGATTGATTCACCGACCCACGAGACCACGCTCAAATGACAATGACGAGATGAGATTTGGAGAGGACCAACGAGTAAATCCTGACATCCTGACCTTAATCATGCAAAACTTTTCCGTTTAAAGTTCCTCGAGGCTCTTGCCCCCTCGAAGCCTCACGGACGCACCACGTGCATCTTGCCCCTCCCCGGCCGCCGCCGATACCATGCCCTGGGAAAGGCTGAAAGCCCGGTGGACCCCACCCTCGTTAGCTCGCCATATTGAGCGATTCGAAGGTCGGTTCGCGCCCAGAAACAGGAAGCGGAGGACAAGGCCTCACATGGGAATTAGCATCCAGTATCGCTCGCTTCACCCCGTCGGAGCCGAACAAGCCGACGCGGTACGAGACGCCGCGCACGAGGCCAATGCGGGCCGGACCTGGCTAAGTTGTGAGCCCGTCTTCTTCTACCCGAAGGAAGTCGCGAAGAGCGACCATCTCCTCGGCTCGAGCAAGCCGAATCTATCCCCGCACCCCGATGACGTTGAGGCTGCATCCCGGATGGACCTACCCGACGGCGGCTTTCAAGACGTCCTGGAAATCCTCTGCCAGCTCTCTCGCGAATTTCAGATTGATTGGGAGATCCAGAACGATTTCGTTCCGAATTCCGTCAGCTACATCCGAGACGGCGCGTGCGACTCGAACTTGAATGACCTCGCCGAAACGATTTCAGACGTCAGCCAATTCCTCGAAGAACTCGAGTCGGGAGGGCTCATGGAGGAGGGCGAGGAAGGACTCAAGGATGTCGAAGATTCGGGTCCTCACATCCTCCGATTCTGAGCAGGCTCCATAGCATCCAATTTTCTTCATTCAAACAATTTTCCCCGGTGGAAAGGACGGATTCGTTTGCCTCCGAGCCGAGAATTCCTTGCGCTGGTGGGAGTCTTCGTACTGGCGGTCGGACTGCGAGTTGCAAGGCTCGACCAGCCGATCGTCGAGAATTACGTCGGCCGGCAGATTCCGACCGCGATGGTGGCTCGTGGCCTGGTGCGAGGGACCGGGTTCCTATCTCCTCAGCTCGAGACCGCCCCCCCGCCGAATTATTTTCTGGTGGAGCCCCCGATCTTCGCGTGGGCAGCCTCTCGGCTTCATCGTTGGTCTGGGCTGGCCCTGGAACCTGCCGGCCGCCTCGTGTCGGTGCTGGGCATCGCTCTAAGTCTTTGGGGAATTCATGGACTCGTCCGGCGGCGCCTGGGCGCACGCACGGCGTTGCTGAGCGTGCTTGCGTTCTCCGTCTTTCCCGTCACGATTCGGTACGGGCGAGCCTTTCAGCCCGACGCCTTGATGGTTGGCCTGCTCACCGCGGGGCTACGATGCTGGGATGAATTCGAGGCCGGCGGAGGTGTGCTGAAACTTGGACTAGGTTGGTGCCTTCTAGCCCTCGGGCTGGCGACCAAGGTCGTGGCCGCCTTCATCCTGATCCCACTCTGGCTGGTGATCTTCCGACCTCGATGGCGATGGAAAGTTGGGCTCAGCCTCTTGCTCCTGATCCCCGCCTTCGCCTGGTATGGCCACGCCGCGTCATTGATGGCACGGGGCGCGGGGTCGCGCGCCGCGTCGGATAACAGCTTGATCTGGCTCCGCGTGCTCGTTCCAACGGCCCTGTTGCATGTGGAGACGTGGCACCATGTTCTCCGGTTTGTGATTCGATCATTCACTCCGTTCGGGCTGCTGCTGGCTCTGCTTGGAACCGGCCGGCAAGACCGAAGGTGCCAGCTCTTTCAGGTGTGGTCGATCGCCACGTTGGCGGGGTTAGCGATGCTCGCCGCGAAGCTTCATCACGAATATTACTGGCTGATGTTCGCGCCTGTGCTGGCCGTCTGGACCGGTCGCGGGCTGAATCTCCTATTCGAACACCAGCGCGGGGTGGGATGGCTCGGCTGCCTCGTGCTTGGTTTTCTCTGTCTCGCGCAGGCCCGGTCAACCTGGCGAACTCCCCCTGACTGGACTCACCTGAACGAAGGGGCGCAGCTCATCCAGGCCCATGTTCCCACCAACGCCTGGCTGGTCGCGCCCGAGGCCTTGCTGTACGCCAGCGACCGCCGAGGCTGTCGCCTGGAATTGACACGGAGGGCCGCGAAACGGGCGGCGGGCGAGTGGGGTAAGACGCTGGAAGGAGACGGACCGCTCGCCCTCATCGAATTCTATCGAATGCAAGGGGTCCGATACGTTGCCGACCTGGTAACCACCGATCCCGCGCGCTTGGCCTTGCATGATGCGATACGGGGGAGATACAAAGTCGTTGTGGACCGGCATGGCGTCTTGCTCGCGGTCCTGATCGATTCTCAGGAAGCGCGAGATGTCAACTTCTGAAGCTCCCGTAACGCCCCCCGACTTCGCCCAATGGAAGAAGCAAGGGCGAAAGATCAGTGTTCTGACTGCCTACGACTACACGCTCGCGAAGCTCCTGGATGCCGCGAAGGTCGATTGCCTGCTCGTCGGAGACACGCTCGGCATGGTTGTGCAAGGGCACTCCACCACCTTGCGCGTCACGCTCGACCAGATGATTTACCATACGGAGATGGTGGCAAGGGCTGCGCAACGGGCCCTGGTTGTGGCCGACCTTCCGTTCCTCGCGTACCAGGCCTCCATTGAACAGGCGATCCTCTCCGCCGGCCGGTTCCTCAAAGAGACTGAGTGCCGCGCGGTGAAGCTAGAAGGGGGGCGGCGCTCCGCCGCGACGATCCGCGCCCTGGTCGATGCGGATATCCCGGTGATGGGCCATATCGGCCTCACCCCCCAGTCGGTCCGGCGCCTTGGCGGCTACAAGGTGCAGAAGGACGCCAGCGCGATCATGGACGATGCCCTCGCCGTGGCGGAAGCGGGTGCCTTTTCTCTCGTGCTCGAGTGCATCCCGGCGGAGATCGCGGCGAAGGTGACCGAGGCATCCCCCATACCAACGATCGGCATTGGTGCCGGGCCGAACTGCGATGGCCAGGTGCTCGTCACTCCCGACCTCCTAGGCCTGTTCGAAGGATTTCGCCCCAAATTCGTTCGAAACTACGCCGACCTCGCCAGCACGATCCGTAAGGCGGCGGCTCAATACATCGCGGATATTGATTCCGGCGACTTCCCGAACGCCCAGGAAAGCTTCAAATAAATCCACGTTGATTTTCAACTTCGGCACGCCCGATGCAGGTTCAAGTCCTTGGCTCTCGAATCCGGATTTTAACTCCGGTCAAGCCCGTATTGATGCAAACTCCGTCCGTGGAAGGAGGGCGTCATGGCGTCAGTTACCGCCGATGAACTGGTTCGCAAGACTTGCAGCCCATGCGAAGGAGGCGTCCCCCCCGTTTCCGCCGCCGAAGCCGAGAAAATCCTCGCCGACCTGGAAGGTTGGACCCTCTCCGCCGACGCGAGCCGGATCCGCCGCGAATGGACCGTCCAGAATTTCATGGCGGGCATCACCTTCTTCCAGAAGGTCGCCGAGCTCGCGGAGCAAGAAGGACACCACCCCGACCTGCACCTCGTGGGCTACCGGAACGTGGCCATCGAACTCTTGACCCACGCCATCAAGGGTCTTTCTGAAAATGATTTCATCATGGCGGCAAAGATCAATGAGCTGCCGATTTCACTCAAGAAGTAATCCCAGGCATCCCAGCATCCTTGCCGACCCTTTTCCTCTCAACCGTGGGCCGAACCGTGGTGTCACTATCCCCTGGGGATAGTGACACAGTAGAAGTAGGCCCTCCCATGCAAATCACGCTCACGGTTTCCGCATGTAAGGCGCATGGCGATAGTACTTGGGCCGATCGTCGATCCGGACATGCAGCCAAGAAACCCCAGCGCCGGCCGTGCTCAGCCAGATGTGAGCCTCTCCGAGTCGCCGTCCCATCGCCTCACTGACGGACTGCCAGAGGGCGTGCCGCTGTTCCACGGGGGCCTCGCGGACGAACGCGGCGAGGTGCCCATAGGCGGTTGGGGCGGCAATGCAACTCGGCACAACCATGACGGCATCTCCGCCAAGGTTGGGAAACGCCTTAACCTCGGCCTTTGGGTCGTCGCGAAAGTGTTCGGCGAACGCACTTGGGTCGGGGCGACGAGCCAGGAACGGGCTATCGATTAAAACAAACTCGAACGGTCGATCCAGGGTGGTCGCCGAGACTGGAGGCGTCTCCCAGCGGAAGGCCGTGAACGGAGACTTGGACAAGGTCTCGTTGAACAACGAGCGAAACGTTGGGTCTTCTCTCCAGGCATCCAGAACATTCCCAAAGCTGGCGGACGCGGTGCCGAGTTCGACAACGAACCGATGCACCCGATCACTCTCGGGTTGCTCACCTCGAATAGTCCACATGGGTCGCACCACTCCGTACCCTATCGACACAATGTCGCGAGTCCCCCCACCTTGCACGCTTCTTGAAATTTATGATCTCGGACCGCTCGATGGAAACCGAGAGCGGCTATGAATTACCACCGCCGCTGGGGATTGAAACAATGGGCAAATTTGCTCATTTTCACGTTATAGGAAACCGCCTCAAAGCCCCCATTGCTCGGCGCGGCCTCAGTTCGAGATCGTCAGCCCAGTCATATTCCCATTCCGGGCTGTACCCACCTCCGCCTCGCTTTCTGACGCGGTCGTTCCAACGTCGGCGGCGGTTAAGTATGCTCGGCTTTAGGTAAATGTTTCGCCTCGGCTTATGCCACTTACAATGAAGAAGCGGATAGGCTCCTTCGGCGTGGATGAGTTTGCGAAGCCCGCGGAGTGCATCCGCTATCGGTTCGCCTTCCTCCAATTCAATCCTAACACCCATTCTGCAAGCGTCTTAACGGCTAACGCCATGCCGGTGGAAAAATACTTTTGGAAACCGAATTGCCCGGATACTTGCCCAGTTGTTGTGAGAAGTCAAGGTTTTTCAGAGAGATGCCAACGATCCACGGGGAACGGCAATTGGGGCCTACGCATGGGAAGATCGGACAGGAGATAGCAGATCACATGTGAACGATTCGCCAGGCAGTCTTTGTGTCCGTGTAATAGTCGTGTGCCGCCGCGAGATCCGCTTGTATATGGTCACGGAGAACCCGAATGTCATCGGACAGGGCCATATGTGTCGGTTCCAGTCAGCTAGCGCTATCGAGGATGTCCTGGATCGCGGAAACATTCGCTCGATGGCCAAGATCAATCACCGCAATTTCCGGGGCTCCATCAAGAGAAATCGCATCCTCCTCCACTGAATAGCGAATCGAATGTTTATCAAGGAGTCCACATAGATCATCGAGTTGGCTAACAGGCACCATGATGTAGGGCCCAGCGGTGCCATCTTTTGACACTTGCAGTGGACGTTTGTTCTTCGTGTCGATCATCGCTTTTCCCCTCTCTTCTATAATCACATTGTCAATCGTTGACAAAACATCCAAGTGTGCGACCTAGTGAACTTGGCTTCCCTTCGCGGTCGGCAGCACTAGGACTCATGAATGTATGCAAGCCGCGTCGATTCTGGATTCCAAATGCCACACGAAATTATAACGCAAAGCCCGATCGACAGCCAAAGAACCTAATCCGTGATCGATCGGCGGGCTTTCGCGGAGGAGAACGAGCACAATTTATCGATCCGGGAATTGCACGTGGCTGCCCCCACTCTTCAGATACTTCAGAACCCGAAGTAAGAGCCAAGGCGGCCGAGGAAACTCCGGCGCGGGGCGGAGGGGCGTGACTTGCCGCTCTCGAGCACATTGTCCTGGAGGCGGACCGTAGTCTCGGCGGATGTAGGATTCCCGGCAATCGGGGCGGTGCGTACCTGGGAGAGGTAGGTGATGAGAGTGGCCGGATTGGAATCGGCTCTGGATCTCAACTGCTCCGAGAGAGGCTTGATCGACTGCCCCGTTCGCCTGTCGGCCAGATAGCCAAGGAGTACCGACTTCCCTTCGTTCGAGCCGCTCAATAGGTAATGAATCCAGGCCCACGACTCACGGTAGTCACGCGGGGCCATTTGACGCACGCTCTTGAGCGTCTCGAGTCGGGCGAGGTCAGGGCGCCAGCCAGAGGCCAGGTCGTTGGGTAGGCGCTGAAGGTGCTCCTGGTTCAGACCGTGATGCGTGGTCGGGCTCTCGAAATACTCGGCCAACCCTTCATCGAGCCAGAGGGGCAGGTCACCGTACGCGACGTTAAGGAGTGCGTGCGTGGCTTCGTGGCGCAGGTCTTCTTCCAATCGTTCCCCTCGGAAGGTGAACACCACGCGCTGGTTTCCTTGAGCGAGAAAGAACGCTCGTCGGGAAGGAAGCTCTGGATAGTAAAACTTGAGAAAATGAGCAAAACTTTGCCGATCATTGAGGATATAGACCTCAATCGGCGCTTCTTTGCTGTTGATGCGTACGCCCAGGTGCGCTTCCACGTCATTTTCGAGCGAGTGAAGGCTGTGGATGGCCGGTGAATCCGCGGCGATCGGGAAATTCGAGAACACGGCGTAGGGGCCGGTGCGTGTCCGATACTGGGTCGGCACGAGGGACTGCCCCTGAGGACTCAGGGTCGCACATCCCGCGAGGGTCATACCCGCGACGAACGCGAGGATTGGAAACATCGAGTTTCGCTGTCTCTCCCTCATCGCTGCTGCCTCTGCTCTCGGGGGGCTCGATCATCGAAGCATCTAGATTCACGAAAGTTTTCGACCCCGGCGCTGATTCCGATCAACCTTCTCCCGAACGGCTTCGGTGATATCGCGCCAGAATTGCTTCCAGTCGTTATGTGGGGAAAGACCCCAGGGGAGATACGAACGCAGGAATCGCAGGGCGTCGGTTCGCGTTCGCCCCGGCACGTCGGCCAGGCTCAACGAAAGCCGGGCCAGGTTTTGAACCCGGCGATGGTTTGGAAACGGGTGAATGAGTCGGACACCAACCAGGTCAATCACGCTGAGTTTAAGCTCCGAATCTTCAAGGTCTCCCATGATCAGGATGTTGGACGCTTTCAGGTCTCGGTCGGATAGCGAGCGTTCGTGCATGGTCCGCAACAACAGAGCCAGGGCGCGGGTCAGTCGCACGATTCGCTTGCGACGCTCGACCGGTTCAAGAGCCGGCAGGATCTTATGGACGTACTCGCCCAGCGTGACGCACGGCTCTTCCTTCAACGTGACCAGATAGGTCTCATGGGGGAGGTACCAGGCTCCCGGATCCTTGTGAAACGGTCGCAATTTCGCCAGAAACGCCAGGTTACGCGGTGTGGGCACCGCGCGGCTGGCCATGTGCTGGCCGGCCTGCCAGGACTGCCAGGCTCTCGAAGGGCGGAACCAGGTCAGATAGGGGTCCATCCAGGATCGCTTATTAAATCGCTTATAAATGACACGCGTCGGTTTCCCATTCACCATCATGGTGGTTTCGGCCACGGTCGTGGTGCGCGACTGCTTCAGCAGCACCGCCCCGCGGTCGGAGAAGGGAGCGTCGGGATCGGCCAGGAGCGCCCGAACGATCTCCGGGTCGAGGTCGCGCGAGGCGATCGACCAGGCGTTCTTGCCTCGAAAGGACGCGAAATACTTGTTCGTGCCGCAGCAACGCTTTCCCCAACGGCGCCAAAGCTTCTCGGCCCAGGCCCGCGTGGCAAACTCGATGGAGCGGGCGAAGGGTCCGATCGGGGGCGGGGTCGCTCCCCGGTGCTTCAGGTAGGTCTTGAGAAAACGGTACCGATCCGACCGCCCACAACGAAGCCAAAAGTAATGATTCAATAAGGCCAGGTTCACCTGCGCATCGGGCCAGGTCAGTGGGTTACAGACGCGCAAGGCGTCGAGGTCGATCATCGCGAGCGTGGGCTGCTCATCCTCGGTCATCCGCACGAGGATGTTGCCGGGGTGGAAGTCCTGGTGAACGAAGCCCGCGTCGTGCAACCTCGCGGTCAACAGGCCGAGCTCTCGGGCAAGGCTCTGCCGGATACGCGTCTGCTTTTCTTCGGGCCACTCCGAGAGCCGCTGTTCCACGAACTCATCGAGCGGCACGGCGTCGGGGATGGCGTGCGTAATCAGGTAGTTTTCAAACAGGACGAGTCGTTTGCGCTGTTCGCCCAGCGCGATGGGGGTGATGGTCGGCACGCCGATTTCGGAGAGATAGCGTGTGCGCCGGCCTTCGTTGCGTCCTTTACCGCGGCGGACCCACTGGCGGACTTTGGCGCGGAGGCCCGGCACGAGGAAATGCTTGACGTAGACGGCCCCCTCGGGCAGTTCCGCTCGATAGACGACCCGATGCGGGCCGGTCTTCACCACGGTCAACTGGCCGTTCCGCCGCCACTCCTCGAGCCGGAGTCCGCGCGGGCCGATCAAGACGTGCTTCCAGTCGTTACGGACCCACCAACCGACGTCGTCGGCTCGAGCCCAGTCCCAGTCGGGGGGCTGAAAGAGTCGTTCCGCGGCGTGCGCTTTCGGAAGTTTCCGGAACAACCAACTCATCAAAGTGCCCTGTCTGTTCGTCGCATGAGCCCAGGATGTCCTCCAATTGAATCGCAACGGGCCGGCCCTCGAAGGCCGAGTCAGTCAGTCGGTCTGCCGGTCAAGTCGGAGTTCACGGCGAAGGTAAATAGGGCTGCGATGCTCGGCCGGACTTGGTTGACGTTAGATGCCGTGCTGGTCCCGTCGCCGCCTCAGGTCGATTAGAGATCGCCGCGACGAAGGCTGCGGACCAGGCCTGGATCGAGTAGTGCGTCTCCACCGATTCACGCGCGTTTCGTCCCATGCCCCCGCGCAGGGTGGGATGATTCGCAAGCTGGCGGACAGCGTCGATCCATTCCTGATCGGTCCGGGGGAGAAAGCCGTTCTCGCCCGGCACGATCATCTCGGAGTGAACGCCGACCGGGTTGGCGAGGACGGGTAGTCCCGCCGCCTGGTACTGAAGGGTTTTGAGACCGCACTTGCCCCGGCTCCAAAGATCATCCGGCACCCAACTGATACCCACGTCGGCGGACGCGAGCTCTTGCTTTTCGAATTCCGAGCTCCAAGGGATCTCCAGCACGGGAATTCCCTGGAACTGGGGAAATCGGTCGCAGAGGATACGAAGCCGAACCCCGGGAACTTCACGTCCCAGGCGTTCCCAGAGCGATTTTTTCTGCTCCAGGCCCTGCAAGGTGCTTGAAGAGCCGATCCAAACCAGGTCAAGCTTCGACCTTTCCTCATCGGCTTGAAGGGAGTGCGAAGCCTGCTGAACGTAGTCCCGTGTTTCGATGCAGGTCGGGATCACGCGGACTCGCTCCGGGGACGCCCCAGCCTGCGTGGCCAGGTTTCCGAGAAAACCGTTTCCAGCGATCACCAGGTCGGCCGCTCGAACGGTCCTCGCGAAGCGACGGGCCCGGCGTCGGCAGTGGGGGCCTCGTGAGTCGTAAGAATCGCGGTAAAGGACCGCGTCGTCGAAGTCGAAAATGAGGCGGCGGGCTCGGTGGCGGAGTCGCTTGAGCTGCCAGAGCGGGAGAAGCCTGCGCTGTAAAAGCACGGCGTCGTATTGATCCACGCGTCCTAATTGCCGATAGCGTTTGAGGGAGTTGCGTTCCAGGGCTTCGAAGGAGAGTGCCCATCCCGCTTTGCTGAGCGCGGGCTCGAACGCTCGAACGCGATAGCGGCAGCAGACATGGTCGGGTGAATCAACGAGTGCGAGGGCCTTCATTCCCGTCCTCCCTGACGGCAGACCGTACTTCCCTCGGATCCTTTGGAGTTCCCACTTTTGCCGTACGATCAGAAGCGTGATCCTAACCCTGATTGTCAATCTTTCCTAGTCCGTTTCCAGGAAAGAATCGTTCAAGTTTCTCTGGATTGAAAAAGTCGTATTGCCAAGAAGTGCGTCAAGTGGTAGATGGTCTGCCCGCCCATCACCTCCGTTCTCATGTTCGCGTGAAACGGAGGACGGCATGGAGGCTATTGATTGGGTAACCCCGTCTTCGGCGATTCTCGACCATGAAGAATTTTGCCCGGCTCGTGCGATTCGCCTGGCCGTACCGAGTACGGTTCGGACTCTCGTTGGCCTGTGCGGTGATGGTAGCCCTGCTATGGGTTGCCAACATCAGCACGGTCTACCCTTTATTAAAAATCCTCTTCTACAGTGAAAACTGTCAGAAGTGGATCGCTGAGCGCATTTCCACGCAGGAAATCGAGCTCCAGGCAATCAATGCCCGGCTCGACGAGCTCAAAACAATCGAGTCCTTCGGCGACCCGACCGGCAGGGCCATGCGCGACCATTACCAGGTCGCCGACGCCGACTACTTCAACAAACGGGCCAAGCTGCTCGAGCTCGAGCATGAGCTGGACTCGGGGTCCGCCCTAAAAGGGCATCACCGGGCCAATCCACGCGACCTGGCCGCCTTGAAGGCCAGCCAGGCAGCGACTCATCTCGCCGAAGCGCGCTTGAACGAACTGAAGCGCTACTCCGACCAGGTTCAGCAAGCCCCGGAATCCACTTCGGTCGAGCGCAGACGAACCGCCCTCAACAAGGAGCAAGCCTCCAGTACCTGGTGGCTCGAAGGGTATCGACGCGCCCAACCGATCGTGAATCAGTACCTCCCGGACAAGGGATTCCAAACCCTGGTCTTGCTGATGGGCCTGGTCATGACCGGGGTCGCCATCAAGGGGCTCTTCCTGTTCTTACAGGAAGTGCTGGTGGCCAACGTCATGCAGCTTACGCTTTTTGATATTCGCAACCTGTTCTTCCGCCGCACACTCAAGCTCGACCTCTCGCACTTTGGCGATCAGGGGTCGGCGGAACTCATCGCCCGGTTCACGAACGACATGGATTCGCTGTCCCAGGGTTTAAACACCCTGCTCAGCAAGGTGATCCGCGAGCCGCTCCGGGCCCTGAGTTGCTTGAGCATGGCCCTCTACTTCAACTGGCGCCTCACCTGTCTGGCGCTGATCCTCGTCCCCGTCTCGGCCCTCACGGCCAATCGGGCGGGACAGATCATGAAGCGAGCGGTCAGGCGTTCACTCGAGAGCATGTCGAATATTTACAAGATCCTCCAGGAGACCTTCCAGGGGATCGTGGTCGTCAAGGCCTACACGATGGAACGCCGGGAGCGCAGGCGATTCTACCTTGAGACCAAGAGCCTGTACAAAAAGAGCGTGCGAGTCGCGACCATCGACGCCCTTTCCGACCCCGTGCTCGAGATGCTCGCTCTCTCCACCATCTCGATCGCGTTGCTCGCGGGCTCGTACCTCGTGCTCAATGGAACCATCTTCCTTGATCTGGGAATCATGAAGCTCCAGCTCGCTTCGCATCCCATGGCCATTGAAGACTTGCTCTACCTATACGCCACGCTCGCCGGCATCTCCGACCCAATTCGCAAGCTGGCCAACGTCCACTCGAGAATCCAACGAGCGTCCGCCGCCGCGGATCGGATCTGCGCCTTGATGGATCGGCAGCCCGAAGTGGCCGACAAGTCAGGTGCCATTCGCCTGCCACGCCACAACCGTTCCATCGAGTTCGACCAGGTTCGGTTCACCTACAACGGCCGGGACCCCATCCTCAGGGGGGTCAACCTGACGGTCGCCCACGGCGAAACCGTCGCCCTGGTCGGCCCCAACGGCTGCGGCAAATCCACCTTGATGAGCTTGCTCACACGATTCTGGGATGTGGAGTCGGGGGCGATTCGGATCGATGGCCACGACCTTCGCGACGTCTCCCAGCATAGCCTTCGATCGCAAATTGGCATGGTGATCCAGGAGACCATCCTCTTCGAGGACACCATCGCCAACAACATCGCCTACGCCAACCGGCTCGCAAGCCGCGACAAGATCATCGCCGCGGCCAAACGAGCGTATGCCCACCAATTCATCAGCAGCTTGCCCGACGGTTACGACACCGTGATCGGCGAACGCGGCCTCGGGCTCTCGGGAGGTCAGCGCCAGCGAATCGCCCTGGCCAGGGCGATGCTGCTCGACCCCGCGATCCTGATCCTGGATGAAGCCACCAGCGCGGTGGATATTCAGGACGAGGCCCTGATTCGGAAAGCCATCGAGGAATTCTCGAGGAACCGAACCACCTTCCTGATCACCCACAGCCTCGGTTCGCTTCAGTTCGCCGATCGGATCGTCCTGATTAACTCCGGGCGCATCGAGTCGGTGGGGACTGACAGCGAGCTACGTCGCACCTCTCCGCTCTATCGCCGCCTCCACGAGATCCACTTTCAGCGCGAGAGTGCCTGACCTTCGCCCGAACCGTGGACCGGGCGTTCCCTCGGAGCGTACCCGGCCCACGGTTCGGTCTCACTTCGACTCCCTCCCACAAGCGGTTGGTCCCCAACCTCAGGATGCGCCCACTTTTCCACCCAGCCCGCCGTCTCCAACCCGAACCCGCCTGCTCCCTTCTTCCCGTGCCCACCCACCCGCTTAAATTCCTCTCCATCCCCCCTTCGCGTGGAACGAAACTTCTTCAACCAAACAATCCATGCACTCAGTCACTCACACAAAATTTGTTGATTGGCTGAAGATTTGCTTTGACCAACCGATAAAATTTGACATAACCTGGTACAGAGACACTTCTCCTTTTGCATCGCGACAAGGGCAGGATTCCAGGCGATCAAATCAAAGCCTTGGGCAGGAGTGGGACGATGAAGTTGGGTCGACTCCGAATCTCGTTAAGGCGAGGCCTGGTGGTCTTGGCAAGTTTTGCCACTTTGACCTGGGCGAGCGGCGATGTACGGGCGGGCGAGAATCGCCCTGGCGAGGTAGCCGACTCAGCGGAGGCGAAGGGAAGCGGCCCGGCTTCCTCTACCTCGTCGGTCGCCGCTCCTGGATTCCTCGACGAGATGATCCGAGCAGCCTGGGACGAGGCGAAGATCAAGCCGTCCAAGCTCTGCTCCGACGAGGAATTCCTGCGAAGGGCTTATCTCGACACACTCGGCCGGGTCCCGAGTATTGAGGAAGCCGCCGGGTTCCTCGGCTCCAAGGAGAAGGGGAAACGGGCCAAGCTGGTCGAGTACCTGTTGAAGCATGAAGACTTCGCCAAGCACTTCGCGAACCAGTGGACCGTCTTCCTAATCGGCCGACGCCGCACGGAGCGCCGGGTTGACCGAGGCGCGCTGACCACCTGGATTCGACAGCAGATCAATGCGGAACGGCCCTGGAATGAGATCGTATTCGACCTGATCACCGCGAAGGGGTCGAACAAGGAAAACGGCGCGGTCAACTTTGCCCTGACCCACCTCGAAGGGGAAGCCGTACCCCTCACCTCGGTGACCACCCGCGTCTTCCTCGGGCAGCAGATTCAATGCACCCAGTGCCACGACCACCCATCGAACGACTGGAAGCAGGCCGACTTCTGGGGAGTCAACGCGTTCTTCAAAGGGGTGCGATCGCGCGAGGTTCGCAAGACCGACGCCACGGGGGCCAGCGTTGTTGATCACGTTGACCTGTCCGACGAACCAACGGATGCGTTTGCCAGTTACGACAAGCGAAACGGGCTGATGGGAGTTGCCTTCCCGCGCTTCCTCGACGGGCGAAAGATCAGCCAGGGGACCGACGTCGATCGCCGAGTTGAGTTCGGCAAATTTGTCTCCGACCCCAAGAACGAGAAGTTCGCCGAGGCGTTCGTCAACCGGATGTGGGGGCTCTACATGGGGAGGGGCTTCGTCAACCCGGTGGATGACTTCGGTGACCACAACCCGCCGACCCATCCCGAGCTGCTCGAAGCTCTCGGTAAGGAATTCGCCGCGAGCGACTACGATGTCCGAGCCCTGGTTCGCTGGATCATGAACAGCGAGGCGTACAACCTCTCCAGCATGATGACCAAGGACAACGCGAAGGATGAGACGCTCTTTAGCCACATGAGCCTCAAGCCGATGACCCCCGAGCAGCTCTTCGACTCACTGCTCACGGCGACCGACGCTCATAAAACCCAAGGGGCCGCCAACCTGGATCGTCAGCGTGATATGTGGCTAAGCCAGTTCGTCTTTGCCTTCGCCAACGATGAAGGGGACGAAGGAACCACCTTCAACGGAACCATCCCCCAGGCCCTGATGATGATGAACGGCCCCCTGATGGCCCAGGCGGTGGGGGGGAAGCCGGGGAGCTTCCTTGACGACCTCAAGCAGGCGGCCCTCAAACAACGGCGGGTCGCCCCGGCCACTTACATGATCAACAACCTTTATCTGGCCGCGTTGAGTCGTTATCCCACCTCGCGTGAGGCATCGACGCTGGGCAAGGCCGTGAACAACGCGCCTGACACCCTGTACGCCGTGGAAGACCTGTTCTGGGCATTGCTGAACTCCAACGAGTTCATTCTGAATCACTAAGCCGGTATGTCTGAACACTTCATTTCACCGAGGGTTATCGACCCATGTCAGACCGCCTGACCGTTCCTACCGGAATGAGCCGACGCCACTTTATGGGGCACCTGGCAACCAGCGCGATGGCCATACCGGCGGCCCATCTCATCGGTGCGCTCGAGGCCAACGCGGCCTCTCCCGCTCGCAACAAACCCAAGAGCTGCATCCTGCTCTGGATGTCGGGCGGGCCCAGCCACATGGATACCTGGAACCTGAAGCCCGAGAGCGAGAAGAACGGCGGGCCGTTCAAGCCCATCGACACCTCGGCTCCAGGTGTCCAGATCTGCGAGCACATGCCGAATATCGCCAAGCAAATGCATCACCTGAGCGTGATTCGATCGTTGAACTCGAAAGAGGGGAATCACGATCGAGGTACGTACATGATGCACACCGGGTACGCCCCGAACCCGACGGTCGTCCATCCGAGCTATGGAACGTCGTTCGCCTACGAGCTCGGCGGCAAGGTACCGGGACTTGCCTTGCCACACGCGATTTCCATCAACGGGCCAGGCGTTGGCGCGGGCTTCCTGGGCATGGCCTATTCTCCGTTCGTGGTCTCCAACCCGAATGGGAAGGTGGCCAACCTCGAGCCCCCCGCCGGTGTGAATGATGACCGGCTGATGCGCCGGCTGAGCATGCTCAGCCTGGTTGAGAAAAACTTCATCTCCCAGCGCCGAGGGCAGGGGGGGTACGATCACAACGAGGTTTATCAGAAGACCGTCAAGATGATGAGTGATCGGCGCACCAAGGCCGCGCTGAGCCTCGAAAGTGAGTCGAAAGAAGTTCGCGACCTCTATGGCCGGGGATCGTTTGGTTCGGGCTGCTTGATGGCTCGAAAACTCGTGGAAATGGGCGTTACCTTCGTCGAGGTCAGCCTCGGCGGCTGGGATACGCACCGCGACGCTTTCGACACCCTCTCCACGCGTCTCTTGCCCGAGTTGGATAAAGGGCTCAGCGCCCTGGTTGCCGACCTCGCCCAGCGCGGGTTGCTCGATAGCACGGTGATCGCCTGGATGGGTGACTTTGGACGCACGCCTCGGATCAACCAGGACGCCGGCCGCGACCACTGGCCTCGAAGCTGGTCGATGGTGCTCGGAGGTGGTGGCATCAAGGGCGGACAGGTGGTGGGACAGACCGACAAGGATGGAATCGACATCACCGACCGGCCGGTCGCGCCCATGGACGTCATCGCCACGATGACCAAGGCGATGAACCTCGACCTGGGAACCCAGTGGACCACCCCTCGTGGCCGACCCATCAAGCTGGTCGACGCGGGCACGCCCATCAAAGAGCTCGTTTAAGGTCGACGAGGCCAGTCCTCGAGAACCTTGCCAAAGGCCGGGGGCAAACCACACCAAAGAGAGGTTTGCCCTGGTTCAACCAGCGACCCGCCCTCAGACGCGCATCGCTGTATCAATGCCGAACCCTCGCTCAGTCTTGCAAGGTTGAGCGAGGGTTCTCCGCGTTCGAAGAGAACCAAGGTTATTCCCGAGCGGGACGATTTCGACCGAGACCGGTCATCAGCGCCGCGCCGAGAAAGACAAGTGGGCCGCCAGTGAGGAGGGCGAGCCCAAGCATCGCGCTCAAGACCAGGCTGGGACCAACGCCAGGTCGGCTGAGGTGTGTCAAGAGCCACCAGACGATCGGGGGTAACCCGATCGCCAGCCAGGCGAGGACGGGGGAGGGCTGGCTGGAGGCGGCCTGTTCCGTCCTGAGCGTTTGAGTCAGGATGGCGGGAGCAGAACCGTTCGGCTTTCCATCCGCCTCGCCGTCAAAGTGCCTTGGCCGTCCCAGGTGCGGCAGTCGCAGAGGAGTGACGGGCTCGGAGAGTTCCGCCACAGGCATCTCCGGATCGTCGGGGACGAGCCCGATGTGCGTCCGCACGGTTCGCGCGAGCTCATCCAGGCCAGCGGTCTCGATGGCCTCCGTCATCGATTGGCGCGCCGCCCGAATCCGAACACGGATGGTTTGCACTTCCAAGTCGCGCGAGGTCGAGGGGGGGAGCCTCCAGACCGCCGCGCGTTCCGCGCTTCGTAACATCAACTCAAAATCGACCATCGACGCGATCAGGGCATCGCGATCCTGACTCGAGCTCCGATCGAACGAGGCGATCCGCTCGATGAGCCATTGGGCGAACCGCTCGGCGTGAGCGATCAACTGACGATCCGCGGCCACGGTGACCAGGCTCGGGCTTCGACTCGCAGCCTCCCAGGTCGCGGGCAGTCGAAGCGAGATGAAGGTCGAAGTCGGTTGCTGGTCGAGCCGAGGGAACCCGAGGTCGAGCCCTCGCCCGTTGTTGGATTGGACCGGGACCGATTTCCAGACAAGCTTCAACTGACCCGAGCTCTGATCCTCCAGCGGCACCAACCATCGCCCCGACGGTGCGCGTAACGGACGGAGGGGCTTCGCCCCAATCGATACCCAAAGTGGCAGAGCGCGCTCGGGAAGCGAGAAGCCAAGAAACGGAGAGGATCGATTTTCGATCATGCAGCGCAACGAGCCAATCAGTCCCCCTTCGTCGTCCACCACCCCCTCAACCTCGGTCAAGGTGCTGCGGACAAGGCCGGAGCTCCGGTCGCTTGCCAGAGACGTTCCCACCGGGGCGTTGATCTTGAGCGTCCAGTTCTTACCGGTCACGCGGAAGACCTGAATCGGCAAGCCGGGGAGAGGCGAAAAGTCTTCGGTCAGAAACGGGGAACTCTCATTCGTACGTTGGAGTCCTGGTGAGCCCTCCGTGGAGAAATCCTGTCCCGAAGCGTTCACGATCGCGAGGTCGCATGCGGTCGAACCATTGATCACCGGCTCGAGGTTAGGGAAACCCAGGGTGCTCGTCCCTAGCAACGAGCGGACCGACCTGATCGTCAGGTCTTGCGAACCCCAGATGGGTTGCTCGGGCCTGATCGTCCAGGAGGTCACATCTCCCCGACTCTCCGAAGTTAGCTGGTACGCCGCTCCCATCAGGGAGATTTCCGCCGACTCGGCCCAGACCGTCGGCAAGGTTAACTTGAGGGTATCGGTAGCGCCTCCCGATACGTCGTAACGAAGCGCGGCCACCCACTCCACCGAGTCAGGGTTGATGGACAACTGGCTCCGCGTCTGAACATCAACGCGCGGAGGCTGAATTTCCCAACGTAGCAGCCCGAGCCCTTCAGGCTGATCGACCCGATAGGACTCGTAGAAACTCTCGAGATCGAACTCTTCGAAGTCGATGTCCTGGAGCGAGATCCCGGACGAGGTCTCGAGCTTGAATGGCGAGCTCGCCTGAATCACCAGCGAGCCGACCTCGACCTCCGCATCCCGCCAGAGCGGCCAGGGGACCTTGGCCTCCTGCCGAATCGAACCGGCGGCAAGCGGGTTGTAGGCGACGGGAAGCCAACCCTGGATTTGAATGTTCCGTTGCTTTACCGCCGACCCGTCGAAACGGAGTTGTAGGTTGGATGGGGTTCGGCTCCAATCCGTCAGACCCTCGCCATTGACGCGGACCACCTGAAAATCCGCGGGAAGCGCAACCTCGGCCTGGTAGGATCGGCCGGAGATCTGGGTCAGCCGGGCCTCCATGTTCAGTTCGATTCGGCCGGGGCCAAGGTCGAGTTGAACCGAAGATTGGATCGAGAGCCGGGGTGCCTGTGGCCCCGTTCGAACGGAGAGGGTCGACGACCGGCCGAGTCGCGTCACGCCCGAAAGGGTCAGTGGTTCGTCCGGCAAATTCCCCCAGGCCTTCACGAACACCTCTTCCGTGATCGGGTCGGTCGAGGGCGCAGGCGCGAGCCGACCCATCCAATCGGGGGGTCTTCGGAACCCAAGTATGCCGCCATAACTTTCAACCCCGACCGGAAGGAACTCCGGAAAGGAGCGATCGATCGTTTCCCTTGGCTGTCCATTCTCCCCGTTGGGCCGCCAGAGCTCGAGTTGGACCGTTCCGCCGTCGGGCAAGGGGGGGTTGACGTGGGCGATCCATTCCGTCGCCCCTTCCTTCACCTGGATCGAGGTATCCGCCTGTCCTGGAATCGCGCTGGAGCGCACCACGAACCGAGGATCGAGTCGGAGCCGAACCTCCGAGGTCCCTTCCGGGTTTCGATAGTTCAAGCGAACGCGAACATGGTCGCCCGCTGGCTCGGCATCCCAGAGGATCAGGCTTTCGACCGAGCCGATATCGTGCCGACGCTCGACGTCGCGCATGGGAACCCACTGAACATCGAGCTGGGAGACCGGCCCCAGCAGGCCCGCCGCGCCCCCCGCCCTGGGAACAATCGCTCCTCGAGCCTCGGGAATCTCGACTCGACGCCCCGCCGGCCCGGCGCTGACCTCCACCCGTGCTGGCGCTAACGGGTTGATGGGCAGGCTCACCGAAGCTTCGTCTCCGGACTGCCGGGGTGTGACGAAACGGCGAATCCGAAGCGTCTTGCGACCAGGTTCACTCATCTCCACCGTCGCGGACCGTCCGCCCGGCTCGATCCGGACGGGTTGGTCCACATCGTCCAGGGTTGCGGAAATCTCTCGCGCCCGGCCGATCGGAAAACGCCAGACACCGGGGGATTCTCCAACCAGGACCAGTTCGATCTCCGAATCGATCACCACGCCTCCCGCCCCCTGCCAGGTCAGTCGATGGGTTGCGGCCAGGGCGCGGAGGGTGGAACCGGAACCGATCGGCTCGGCTGGCGTTGCAAGCTGCTTCAAACGCTCGAAATCATCGAGGCGAAGCACCACGTTCGAGGGTTGATCCTTGAGGGATACCCCTTCCTCGTAGGGATAGAGGGCCAGTATCGGGGCCAGTGGGGGAGGAGCCACGGCGCTCCATGCTCTGGAGAGGCCCGAGGGGAAATTCCCCCCGATCGCTCCCAACCCAAGGATGAGCAGAGTCGCCACCCCAGGTCCGGGCCGGTAGCGAGCCGCCACACTCGACCTCCCTCCCCGCTGCCGCTCAAGGGGGAGCGGGCGGGCTCTCGACCACCGAGGAATGGCGATGCCCATCTCGTAAAAGACCAGCAAGAACACCCCGGCCAGCGCTCCGAGAGCCAAGGCGGGGGGACGTGGCTGAGTCGAGGCCAGGACCAGAATCTGTACGAACAAGATAAGGCCAACGGCGAAGGCCCGGCTCCGCAACGGAAAAGCACGGGCCGCCAATCCAAGAATCAAGATCGCGGCGGCCGCGGCCCAGGCGTTCGCACGTTCTCGAGTGGCATTGACGAGATGAATCGTCATTCCGGATTCCGGCCAGCCGATCGTGGTGAATCGCCAGGTGCGCCGGCCTACTGGCGTGGGATCGATATCGGTGGTTTCGCCACCAAACTGGACCTTACGAGCGCTCTCGGCCCTCCAGCGCGCGACGATTTGAAACCGATCCGAGAGATCGGAACCGTTCACAACCGCCTGCCGAAGTCGCTGCTCCCAGGCGGGCCTGGCTCCTCGGTACTGAAAGGGTCCACCAGGCCGATCGGGAGCCTCGAGGCGTGAGGTCAGCAGGAGCGTCTCGCCGATCGGAACCAGGCAGAGGCCTAGGGGGCGGAGGATCGCGTTGGCTCCCGACTGGCCAGGTGGATCCGTGCTCTGATCGGCATGGGGCGGCGCGACCATCGATCGAGGTCCCCACCCCCCCGATTCGAGCGCCAGACGATCGACCACGATCGGGGAGAACCCACCATCCCAGCGTGTCAGGCATTCTCCCAGAGTCATCTCCTCGCGTGTCAGCTCCAACACGCGTGTGTCGAGACTGATCAGAAGATCGCGTTCGCGCTTCGAGCTGGCCGCTCTCGACCCGGGCCAGAGCGGGAGAAGTCGTTCCAGACCACTGGGAGTCATGTAGGGATCGCAGGAGATGAGTGAAGGCCCCTGGTGATCCACCATCCAGGGATCAGGAAGAACCACTTCCCAGCGCAATCCCAGGTAGGGGAGGGACGCAATGGGTCGCTCCGGCCGGTAGGAACCACCGGTCGTTGGCTCGCGTCTGGGGGTCGAATAGTCGAGCACATACGAACAGAATCCGCGTGTCGCCGAGACCGGTGGGAGGGGGAGCGTCATACTTTCGCCGCGGCACGGGGGCAAAATCGCCTGACCATCGCGCCGAATGCGGAGGAGATGGGAGCCGGGAGGAAGGGTCAGGTCGAGTGTCCGCGCATCCGCGATCGAGATCCGCAAGGCGAGCCGATTTCGTAAGGGGCCACTCGGATCGATAAAGGAGGTGAGCGTGGCCTGGTCAATCACTCCTGGATTGGAGGCGGGCTCCAGCGCCTCGGTCCAGAGCTTCAGGACTCCTCCGGGCTTTGTGTAACAGTAAGCATGAGCTCGTCGCCTTGGTGTGGCCTCCTGAGTCGTCGGCGCGGACTTCTCCTCGTTTCGAGCCGTCGCCATCGCCTCGGCGGCCACCTTGGGATCGAGATCCTGCAGGTCGGTCGACTCGACCCGCGACAGCAGGTCGCGTGCGACTTCGATACTTACGAAGTGGCGGGACCGAAACCGAGCGGGGAGAGAAACGAGCGGCAGCTCACCTTCCCCTTTCCATGGAAGCTCCAGGCTCGATCGAACCACATGAAGCCCCGTGGAAGGGTTAGGGAGCGGAATCTCCCAGGCCTCCCCTGACTCGGGGAGACCGAGCTCGGACCGCCTCGCCCGATCGACCGGCTTCAACGCGAGGTTGGCCGAGGTAAGTTCGTCTCGAAACGTCCAGCGGTCCGTTGCCGTGAGCGATCCATCCAGATGGATCGGAATGGATCGCAAGGATTCTTCCCCTGTGTCCACTTCAATCTTCCACTCGTAGCGGACTCGATCGCGATCGACCAGCGCGTTCAGTTGAACCGAACCTCGAGACCCCTCCTGCTCACGCTCTCGATCGACGCGTGCCTCAGCCTGGTCCGAAATCCAACGCCAGGCCAACGCTTCGCGCAGGCCCGTGGGAACTTCGGCTCGCTCGTCGAGATCGCCAATCACGAGCGAGGGCGAGATCCAGGCAACCCCCTGAGCCTTGGTCGGATGCAAGGTCACACCCGACTCGGTCCAGGCCAGCCAACGCTCGTCCACAACCTGCCCGCTGGTGGGCCGAACGCGCGGAAGGGTTAAGGGACCTCGCCCCCCCGCGATCGACGCGCTCGCGTGCAAATTCAGAACCAGGGCCGAGCGTGTGAGATCCGCCGAGGGAGGAGTGACGTGGACCCGAACGCCCCCTCCCGGTAATGATCGAGGATACCAGACCAAAGGCTCATCCACGCCCAACACCTGGAGTCGGTCGGGCACCCAGGCCGGCGGCAGATCCACGTCCAGCGCCAGCAACGGGCCCTTATGAACGCGCCAGGTGAGCTGGCATTCGAGCCGAGGGGCGGAGTTGCCCAGGAGGAGCTGACCCCGGACCTCCACCGTCGCTTCCAGTTTTGGCTTCGCGAAGGTCAACGTGGCGACGGAGCGAGGGGCATCCGCCTCAAAGACGATGAGACGGGAATCGAGGGCCGAATTCGCCGCGCGGGCGGGGATGCGCCGACCAGTCGCCTCCTTGTAGCCCCGCAGGACGCGGCTCGCGTCCAAGACGATCGACGTGGTTCCTCCCGTCCAGGTCGCATCGAGCGGCCGAGCCGATGGAATCACCCATTCCCCCTCGGCGGGGACCGATGTGACCGCCTGGACCTGGAATTTGCTGACGGTCGGAATTTGAGCACGAAGCAAGACCGTGACTCGGGTCGAATCGCCCAGCTTTTCGGCGCTCGACTCTTCAACGCTCTCCCCCGTAACGCCAACGAATTCGAGCCCGGGATCCAACTCGAGCTGAATCCGCCTGGAAGCACGCGGATCCAGGGTCACGGTTGCTTCGGTGACCCAGGTCGCAAGCGATTCGCCGAGCTCAATCCGTGTGGGACCGGAGAGCCACGAACGCGTCTCTTGCGCCAAGTCCTCCTCGCTCCGCTGCCCGTGCAGTTGCAGCGATAGCGCCCCGCCCCTTCCATTGAACATCCAATTCTCACGGCCTGGCTCTTTCGACGCCGATGGCCCGGCCCTCAGCCCGCCAGGACCTTCGGGAATCCAGCCCTGGGGAAGGTCGAGCGTTAGCTCCGAGACCTCCGTCTCAGGGAGGTTGAGGCTAAACCCTCTCCCGAGCGAACCAGGCCGCGCGCGAAGCTGCCAGCTCAAACGTACGGTTGAGACGGCCCCGGCCGGTACCAGAACCGACGCCTGCCCCGCGTCACTCATTCTCAACTCGGTCGAACCCAGCTTTGAGGAGTCGATCGCGGGCGACCAGGGATGCAAGCTAAGTTCGGCCGGCTTACCCTGTTCTCCCGGAGGGGCTTCGACCGTCAGCTCCGAATGCCCTGTTAGCCCTCCCGAGTTCCATTGAGCGTGGTGGCGTGCCCGGAGGATCCTCGCGCCGAGCGGTCGCGTCCGCCGTGATTGCTGCTCGGTCGCGGCCTGGACCAGTTGGTCGAACTCTTCCGAGGTCAAGCCACGGACCCCGGTGCCGGCGGGGAACCAGGTGCCCAGGCTCTCGGAGGGAACGCGCACACGAACCACCTCGGGAGGTGGAGAAGCCCCGAGTGCCAGCGTGGTCGCCGTCGCCGCCAGCATAAGCCAGACAAGCGACACCATGCGTGAGAGGAGCCTTGAAGCTGGGTGAGGGCCAGTCGCTGATGCAGTCGTCACAATCCACTCTTCCGCGTAGAAGTACCGCTCAGGGAGTCCCACCTTGTGGGGGCGAGCCTCGATCTTTGGAGCCGGAGCGTTCGGAAGGATTCTGCGGAGCCGTTACATGATCAATCGTGGATGTCTGCCGAACGCGAATCGCCGTGGAGTCGTCCGAACCCACCTCGGAAGGGGGACGTTGCATGGAACTTCCGTTAACGGTGAATCCATGGTTCGAGGGGTCATTGAACAGGTTCGCGCGACGCGCGGGCCGATCAATCATCCGTTGCAAGGCTTCCGCCAGAAGGGAGAAGACCACGCCGACGATGGACCATTGCAAGATTTGAATGGTCAGGCTGGGTTGGTTCGCCACGCCCACCGCAACCCCGAAGAGCACGAGCAGCAAGCCCACGAGCCGGAAGGGAGACCGCCGATAAACCACGGCGAGCAAGCCCAGGGCGAGAACAGGGCCGGAACAGAGGGCAACCAGGCTTCCCCGATTCACGATCAGAGGGCGCATCAAGGGAGGAGCGCCCGCGTGCTCGAACAAGTAGGTCTGGTTGTCGCCGAGTGTTTCCTCATCCCATCCAGCGCTACCTCGGGTCCGGCTCGTGGCGCCACTGGCCCATGACGCGAGCTCCTCGGTCGATTTCCAAGGTCTTCGTTTCCAGGACGCCCCGGCCCAGTACCACTGGTTTTCCTCGGTCCATCCCGATGGAATCCCCACGACCGCTCGGCTGGACGGAAGGGCCACCTCCCACCTCGTCTGCTGGACCACGCCGTTGAGCAATCGGGGGGCCTGCCAGCCCCCTTGAACCTGTGCCGCGGGAATCACGTAGTCGAGAGCGACGAGAACGGGCCCCGACCCCACCTTCGAGGGGACCTGGAATCGGTAGCTCGAACCTCCTGGAAGAGCGACCAGCCGATCCACCGGCTCGCCACCGATCCGGGCCCGACTGAGTTGAGCCTCCTTGGGAATGGAAACGGAAAGCGTTGAGTCGTGCTCCTCAATCCAGAACCAGGCCGAGGTTGTCAAGTCGTGGTCGGCCCCCTGGACCGTGCGGAGCCAGAGCCGAGTGGCCACCAGGGAGGGGAGCGTCGTCAGTGGAAGTGCCGTCGCCTCCAGTTGCAAGGCAGGGGCAAGTCGTTCCGACTGCGTGCTCGACAACCGGAACTGCGAGGGAAGTGATTCGGGGCTCGACGCCGACTCGTCGCCGGCCACACGCTGCCAACCTTCGGGAATTCGGGTAATCCGAATGCCCGGCTCGAGAGAGACTCTAGCTCGGAGGGGGGCCGATTCCCCAAACTCCATGCGGATCCAGGGGATCTCCACCTTCGTCGGCTTCTCCGGATGCAGTTCGACCGGGATGGCTCGGTGGATCCGAAAGACCAATCTTGAACGGCCCGTGACTTCTCCATCGAGCTTCAACCGATATCTTCGGCCGCCGTCCGGCAGAGGACCAAGGTCGGTTCTGCTCAGCACACTCCCCGAATCCATATCCCAGTGGTTGACCAGCGCGGCGGGGACGGCGAGGTCCAACTGGTCGAGCGAACCGAACTGAACCGAAAAATCGGTCTCCTGCCGCCCTTCAATCCCCCGACGACCAATCTGAACGTTGAGGCTCGACTCGTTCGTCACCGTCATGGGGTGCAGGGTCACCTGAAGGGGCAAGCCCGCGGGAGATCCGTCGTAGCGCAGCCAGAGCGCCGGGTCCTTCACGGCGCTCCCTTTGGGTTGATCTGGCCAGGGCCAGTCGGCGGGGGGCTCCTGGCTCGCCGGCCGAAAGGTTTCGGTCAAGCCCGGCCCCTGGCCGTGGTCGGCGATGTCCACGGTTAAATCGCGCTCGGTCAGCACGGCGATCCGACCGCCGCCGAGCGTGGAATCACGCGGTTGAAACAGGGCGATCGAGACCGGACGCGCCGGGTCGATGGCTTGTCTTCCGACGATGTGGAGCCTGAAATTGCTCGCCTCCTGCGCTCGGAAGGTCAAACGGGCCGTCACGGTTCGACCTTCCTCCCGCACCGGCGAAACCTGAGACGATTCCACCATCTCGGGGGGGCCAATCGACTCCAGCTCCAACCCTTTGGGCAGAACCAGGTTCAGGTCGAAGAGCCTCCCGTTGGCCGTCTCCACGTCCAGCCAGGTGTCCACCTTGGCCTCGCGGGCCCCCAGGTTCACCGTGGTTCTCGCGTCGCAATGCACCAAGGGGGGCGATGGCTCAATCCGGAGGTCGAGATCAAACGGCTGATCGACGAACTGGTACGCGAGCGAAGTCGCCGGCCGAGCTCGCAGGTCGTCGGGCAGCTCGGTCCTGGGGTCGATTCGGCGCAAGCCTCGCCCCACGGTGGGACTGATCACCAGATTGCCGCTCTGGGCTATCCCGATCGCCCCACTCTGTTCCTTGGCGTGGCTGAGTGGAAATCCATGAAAAGAGAGTCGGCCGGCCGTTTGCGACGAAAGTTTACGCTTCGTCGTCAGCACAAGGCGTTTCGTGGGGCCGGGCCGTAACGCCTCACTCAGTGGGATCGAAAGCAGTCGGACCGCTCCATCTCGCTCGATTCCGGCGGGAACCGACTGACCGTCCAGCGTGACTTCAAGCACCTCGTCTTCGGGATCGAGCCGGAGCTCCAAACTCCGCATGGATCCCCGGATCGCGCGAATGGCCCAGGATGAGCGAGCCCGAAACGTCCCTGGATCCACATCAATCGCAATGTCACCTTGAATTGAGAGTAGGGGGGAGAGCTGGGCGCCGGGCTCCACTTCAACCCGCCAGCTCAGATCGAGCCGGCTTCGAGGGGCCAGGTGCGCACTGAGCCGCGTCCCTTTTCCCTGGTTGACCACACTTCGGTTGAGAGGCTCATCAAGGCCCGCCGAAGCATCGGTCACGATCCGGTCGAGCGTCAGATCCACCTGGGTGGAAGGGGATTCCGGGATTCCGATGGAAAGGGACCGGCTCTCCGTATTCGCGCGGAGTCGGACCTTAACGTCAACCTTGATCTGATGGTCGCCCGCACCGTCCAGTCGAACCTGCCAACCGGTCTCGGGAATCACTCGCAACGCGAGGTCTCGACCCCGTTCGGTTGCGCGGGTAACCGTCTCATTGTCGAGCCTCAGTGCAACCCACGTCGGGTCCTTCGATGGGGTCGAGATCACCATCTCGAGAGAGAGGTTCGCGAGATCCCCCACCACCGTGCCGTGGATCGCGAGTGAGCGGACCAGGGGAGCACCCACCGGGGAGACCGAGCGATTCGAGGCCGGTGTCGCGTTCAGCTCCAACCAACGGCGTAGCTCCTCGCCGCTTAGAAAGAGGAAGTCCGGCTCCTTCAAACTCTTCCAGAGGTGGTCCAGGTCGCTTGGCTTATTGAGGAACAGGTAGACGGCAGATTCAACCGGCTTCTCCTCTGCCTGAACGGCCGGCGTCTCGACTGTCGTCGGCTCTTCAGCGGCGAGCGCTAGCGGAATGGCTCCCGTCACCAGGGCCGTCATGACTCCAGTGCATAGCAACCTGATGAGACGACGCAAGTCGTTTAACCTTGGGGGAGTTGGGAAGATTTGGCGACGGGACGTGGACTTCCTGGCCGCTCGACATCGCTCCAGCCAGGTCGCCACCCAATTTTACGTTCCCACGCATTCATCTTCCCTGAATATAACACGCGCACAGGTCCGCTGCCACGACCGCACCCCACGCAGCCCCTAAAGTCACCCACGCTTTCGGTTTTAGACTTGGCGTCGTTCCATGGGGGGAAGCTGTGCCCTGGCCTCTCTCAAAAACTGGAGCGATTCTTCGTGAACGAGGCTGTTGCTGGCCAGAATTCCATGCCCGTACAGATTATGCGACTCACCCTCGAGGCCGCTGACTCGTCCTCCAGCCTCCTGGACCAGCAGAACCCCCGCGGCGGCATCCCAGGGATGCATGAACCCGGCATAACAAACTTCACATCCGCCTGACGCAAGAATGGCAAGGTTCAACGCGGATGAGCCGGTTCGACGAACGGAATGGGTCCCGCTCGAAAATCGGCGGAAGTAACTCAGGTGGAGCTCGGCCTCGGAGGAGAGATCGGTCGGAAGCGCGGTGGTGATCAGGCTATCACGTAGACGACGCGCGGAGCTGACGCCAACCGGTTCGCCGTCGCGCGTGGTCCCGTGTCCAAGCGAAGCGCTGTAAGTCGTTCCACTCAGAGGGTTATAGACCACTCCCACGACGAGCTTCCCCTGGTGTTCCAGCGCGATCGAGACGCACCAAAATGGGAATCCATGCGCGAAGTTGATCGTGCCATCCAGAGGATCAACGATCCAGCGCCAGGGCTTGCTCGAGTCGGGGACCGCCCCCTCTTCCTCCGCCAGCAAGGTATGGTCGGGAAAATGCTCGGAGATTCGCTTCTTGACCAACCTCTGGCTGGCAAGATCAGCATCGGTCACCAGGTCTCCTGGTCCTTTCTCACGCGCGGAGACTCGCCCGTAGGCCTCCTTCAAAAGATTCCCCGCCTCGATCGTCATCTGCTCGGCAGCCTGCTGATAAACACGGTAATCCTGGCTCAATGGATACTCATCCTCTCTTTAATCTAGGCAAATTGCGCCCAGCAATTTGGTTTGCGTCAACTTATCAGCCATACTTGACTGGAGTAACACACCATTGAACCAGGCGGCGAGAAGAGGGGAAACCTCAGTCTTCGTCGTTGTGACGCACCTGGAGAGACACCCATGTTTGTCTGGGAATTGGTTTGTTGTCGTCTGCGCATGGAGGGCTGGCACGTCTGGCATACGACTCGATACGACGCGTATGGACCAACCTACACGATCCACCTCCAGCGACCTGGGCTCTCGCACGAGGTCAGCGGTCCAACCCTGACCGAGGCCTACGCGGCCGCCTCGCGCCGGGTGCGAGCCGATACCACTCGGTCGGGAACCATCCCGGCTCCCAAAAGCATGAACCCACGCGTTCCGGAGCGAGCGTTCGCTTGAGCCACGGGATCTGCTTCGGTTTCCGTGAAGAAGGGTTTTCACCGACGGATTTCGAGCAAGCAATTCAAAGAGATTCACTCGCTTGCGCTTCGGGCTTGTAAAAGAATAAAGAGATTCACTCGCTTGCGCTTCGGGCTTGTAAAAGAATAAAGAGATTCACTCGCTTGCGCTTCGGGCTTGTAGAAGCCTTGAATGCAAGCGAGTGAACCTCTTCGATGAGAGGGCTGTCTCGTCGCCAATCCTTGTGAGACGTCCCTCCAATCCATGACGGCGACTTCGCCTTGAGCATGCGGTGGTATCGGACCCGTGGCGATCGACGTCATCCCAGGGAAGGCAGATTCAGGGATGCGGCTGAACGTGACTACGCTCAGGTTTGGGAGCCGTGTTCCGTGCGTTAGGTGAAGTGGTGGGGATCGCTCGGGGGGTGACCACGAACAATCGCTTCCGATCCCGCCCAACTTGAGCTTCGGGGAAATCCGTACTCATGATCAAGCTCCCACCATTCGGGAGAGTGCATGTCGTCTCGCGCACGTCAAGCTGATTCGGATCTTGCGCGGGCTGGTCCAGATTTCCTAGCGAAAAGCGGATTTTGAGCCGGATGTATTTCCCATCGTATTCCCCGGTGATATCCAAATTATTCGATGACTTTTTCTTGTCGATATCAGAGCCTGGAGTGCATGGGAATCGAAAGTTCGCCGTGTCTCCCTCAAAAGCCGTGACCTTGGGCGCCTGGAGTATCCAGACCGGGCCAGAGAGGAGGAGCCAACGTTCAAGATCGCTTAAGTACGCGATCCGGAGGGATTTACCTGCTTTGCCATGATCGAAGTCGATTTTCTCCGACTGATCAATAGCGACCTCGAGCATGGCCACTTCATAACTCACTTCTCGACCAGTCGTTGGTGACAAACGCTCATGACCTTTCATCTTGATCGTGCCCAGTTTATAAGTCACTTCGGAACGGGATGACGAGGGCATTCGCTTCTGAGGCATCGCAGCTTTGATTGACTTTCCGTTCCCGTTCTCCATGCGAGGCTCCTCCAGCGCAAACCCGCTGGTGGCGACCACGAAGGCCAACATCCCTGAGATAAGAAGAGCGACCACGGGCCAACGACCGATGCGAACGGGTTCCGACTTCATGTCGAGGATCTCCTGAATACGAGGTAACAAGCTAAAGGATTCGCCCCTCAAAGCGGTCTTGAGCGGCCGAATCACGGGGCGAGCGAGTTGAGCCCGTGCGAAGCCTTCCAACGCCTCGGCCAGCGCTCGAGCATCCCCGGTGATCCGGACAGCAAGGGCGTCCGCGCGAAACTCACGCTGCAATCGCAGCGCACGCGATAAACGCCGCGCCCCGGGATGGAAGAGCACCAGGGCTTCGAGAAATCGGCTCACCACGTTCGCCAGGGGGTCGAGACAACGCGCGTGGGCCAGTTCATGCGCGAGCACCGAGGCGACGAGTCTGGGCTGAGCCACCGCCAACCATCCGGCCGGTAGCACGACCGATGGTCGAAGGACCCCACAGAGGCAAGGCTCAACCTGTTTATCGTGAACCAGCACGGCCGGATTCCGCCGAAGTCCTAACCGCCGGGCCAGTCGCCTGGACTCGTATACGACCAATGCGGGGGCGGGGCGGCACTGGCGCAGGAACCGTCGCGAAAAACCGAGGCCAACGAGCACCATGCCAGCCAACCCACACAAGCCGGTGATCCAAAGGGGCAGAATCCAGGGACGCACCGCGCTCGCCAACCTAACAATGCGTTCTCTCAAATCCGGTTTGAGAGGACCGTACGAGGGTGATTCGGGAAACGTTGCTGGTAGAACCGTGACCCCGGCCATCGGCTTGAGCGCGGGCGGTGCCGCCTGAACCGGACTTCGCACGGACCGCCGCATCGCCTCTCGATGGACCATTGCCGTGACGAACGGCCCGATCGTGGCGAAGAGGAAAGCCCCGAGGAAAAGCTTGTGCCGAGCCGACATCGGCAGGTCGGATCGCATTCTTAACGCCAGCGCCACCAGCGCGGGAGCCGCCAGTCCTAGCCATAAACCATGAGCCAGCCCCAGCCAGACCAACGAGTGCATTACTCGCTCGACTGTGGTTGCAATTCCGAGCACGGCTGGCCTCCTTCCCCAGGCTCTTCGGAACGCCGAGCCTCGTAACGGTCCAGCAACGTACGGATCTCGTCCAGCTCCTCCGTTGTCGGCCGAGACTGGTCCAGCAGGTGTGTGATCAGGAGGCTCGCCGCTCCGTCATAAGTGCGCCGAAGCGTCTCACCAAGGAGCGAGCCGAGCGTCCGCTCCTTCGGCATCACAGGCTCATAAGCAAAGGCCCGCCCGCGAGGAAATCGTACAAGCTGGCCCTTCTCGGTCATCACATTCAAAAGGCCCATCACCGAGGTATACGCCCGAGGCGAACTCCCCCCTCGTGCGTTAACCACCTCCAACACCTCCCGCGCCGTGGCCGGACTCCCTCTCTCCCAGAGAACCTTCAAGATCTCCAACTCCCCCGACGTGGGATGTTCCGCTCTCGCCCTGGTCATTGCTCGATTTACCTCCCGTTTGCTTGAGCTTCCTCTCTGTCGCGGATCAGTCTACGGCTTAACCGATAGCTGTCAACGGGGAAACCGGTAGATGGCGAGCGTTTTACAGATTCAGAGTGAACTGAACCGACGTGGACGCCCAGATCGGGAATCGACGACCACTTCATTTTGCCTATACTACTTAATAACCTCTATAATTAAATTTCACTACAATTATCAATGCATCTGCAAAATAACATACCTTGATTATTATATACTTGCGCATGCGAGAGAGGGCACTCAGTCATTTATCGCGGTGCTTGTCGTTGGAGGCTCATACCAGGGTTCTCCGTGCTCTTCAATAAGGCGTTGTTCGAGCGTTGACTCGATCCCCTTAACGCCGATCTGAGCGCGCTCGGCCAGGAATTCCCGATGCAGTTCAGGCAGCGCCTCGATCGCCGCCTGCTCACTTCCATAGTTGTGCAGCAAGATGCGCGTCCAGTGCCACGCGGAATGCGAAATACCGAAGCGTAACTCGACCCAATGTATCCAGCCGTCGAGCGGCGTCTCGTTGGAGCCAAGATCGCTCAAGGCATGGCAGTAACCGTAGAGGTAGTGACTCACCGCGCTGAGCGAGCAACGACCGACATACATCGCTGGGCGTCTCGCGATGGAGCTGAGCAATATTTGAAAGTCGGGCACAACGCATCGGCTCCGAACAAGTTCGCGGTGGCATGGAGGTAGGCAGGACCGCCGACCCGTACGGAACGGGTCGGCGGTCCGGTGAATGAGAATTGAGATGTGAGGGCGTTCAGAATCAAGGTGTCTCGGTCTTGGCGGCCGGAGTCTCGCGATTTTGGTCGCCTTCCTCGGAACCGGGCACGGAGACGGGGCGGAGCTCGTGGCTATTCATGAGGTTGCGCCAGGTGGTGAGACCTTTTCCATTGGGATGATCGGGGTCGAATCCAAGGTCGTCGCGGCCTGTGAGCGTTTGCAGCGATTCGAGTCCGAGCTCGCGTATGGCGACCTCGGGGGAGGCCAGGTCGCTCACCAGATCCTTGTAGGTGGCCTCTTCCGCCACTTCCTTAGGGGTGAACCCCACCAGAAGCTTCTCGACCCGAGGCGCGAGTTCCGGACCGAAGAAGCTGTCGATCTCCGCATGGACAGCCCCCATGGCCTCGGCGTTCTCAGCAAGGCTGGCACGTAGGACCGAGATCGCCGCGCGGCGTGAGACCGGATTTTCTTCCTGATGGAGCAAGGGGACGATCATTGAGATGCCGCCAGCCGACTTGGTGGCGGAGATCGCCAGGCGTCTCACGTCCTTTTGCTCGTCCTCGAGCGCTTCGACGAGATTCCGCAGGCTCCCCAGGCCTGGGCGGAAATAGCGTTTGAACTGGTCGCCCACCTGCTGGTCGTACGGGGAAGGAGTGAGGTCAACCACCCAGTTCGGAGGGGCGGCCTTGGTCGGTTTGGCCCAGGCGCCGTGGCCGTCGAAAAGGATCGAGCCGGAGCCACTCAACTCTTCGTTCCCTCCCTCGGCTTCCAGGAGTACATCCCCGTCGGTGGAGTAGACGACCAGGGTAGGCTCCGCGGGAATACGAGCTCCGGGCTCGCGATGGTTCACCCGTTCAACACCCACCGAGGCCGCGGACTTGAGGGTCAGACTCACCTTCTGTTTCCCCACCTCGATCACAAAGGGAGAGTCGTGAGGGAGATCACTCAGAACCAACCGCCCCCGAAGGACCTCCAGCCGCCCCGCTTCACCGGCGGCCGTGGGAAGAACCTTCACCTCGGTCTCGCCCACGAGCACGGCCTTCGATGTCCCAAGGTGCAAGGTCGAGCGAAGTTGGGCCAGGTTCAACAGCCGGTCCTCTCCCTTCAAGGGAGTTTCTTCGGTCAGTTGAAGCCACTCTCGATCCTCGGGATTGAACCGGAGCAGAATGCCTTCGGTCTTGTCCGCCTTGCCAAGCGAGCCGGCGGGCAACCCCGCGAGCGCTTGGCCAGAGGTGTCGGTGGTCGTGGCAGTGGCCGACTCGGTGGCCGACGCCGTCTTTTCCATCTCCGCCTTCGCGGTTTCGGGCGAAAGCTCTTCCTTGGTCTCGGACTCATCGGGCTTGGTCACGACCGCCACTTCCGTCGGCTCGACGGGGGGCTTGTTGGCCTCGACTTCGTTCTCCTTCGGAGCGGGTTTCACGGCGACGATGGGAGCTTCAGGTTGGCCTGACTCGCCCGAGGGCATTTCGGCGGGGGCGAGGCTCATCCAGGCCGACCAGCAGAAGAGGCCGACCAGCAGCGAGACGGCCGCGGCGGGGAGGATCTGGGTATACCAGTTTTGGCGGGGGGGCTCGTGCAGCACCCAAGGTTGGATTGGCTCGGAGACCGGATCGGGCTCTTCCGCCATGGACGCGCGTGGGGCACGAGGGGCAACGGATTCCCGCCCTTTGATCAGGTGGTACATCCGATGCCTGGCCTCGGTGGGAACCTTGGCCTTCTGTCCGATCAGGCTCAAGACCTGGTGAACGCTGGCCACCTCGGCCAGATGGACATCCGACGTGAGGCAACGCTTCTCGAACTCGGCGACCTCCTCGGGCGGAAGCTCGTTGTCCAGGTAACTGGCGACCACGTTCGGGTCGGTCGAGTCGGGGCCGGTCCGACCCGGGACGGTCAGCCTACGCTGGCGCGTGACTCTATGAACGCGCTCCACCAACTCCTTGGCGAAAGGGCTCTCGGCCACCTGCTTGCCAATCTCGCGCACCTCGGCGGGCGACAGGGTGTCGTCCAGCCAGGCGAGCAGCGTCCTCAGGGTTAACCTCATCGATATGCCCCCTCGCGCAAGGATCAACGGAATTCGATTCGAACAAGGCGAGTGGCTTCGGCACCGCGAAACGCCCGCCCCTCTACCCTTTGTTAGTGGGGGTTGGTGCGCGATTCCGTCGAATTTTCTCCAAATAATTCAAAAGAGGGCTCGTCGCATCGAGTTAGGGCGCGTCCCGAGTGGGAGGGATCACGCGGTAAATCCGCATTCGAGAATCGGCGGGAAGCGAGCCGTTGAGCGGGCTGAATGACTCGGGGTGAGTCTCCGCCCAGGTTCGCTCGATGGGAAAACCTTCGAGGTCGGCGGGAAGATGCGCCCCTTCCGCCGAATTGGCCCGCGCCACGACGAGAAGCTGAATCCCCTCCTCGTGCAACAAGCGAAGCCAGGCCTGGAAATTGGGTTCGAGGCGATCCCAACCGGGTCTGGGATCGGGCCAGGTGCCTTCCCCTTTCGCGCGGGCCTCGCGATGGTAGTCGTGCAAGAGCCAGGAGGCTCGTCCGTCAACATTCAAATACCGGACGTCATTTCGAAGGCCCGCCCCCATCAAGTAGAAAGGAATGTTCGTTCCCGCGTAAGCGATGCGAACGCCCGAGGGTCCGACACGACCTTCGAGGTCGAGCCAGGCGGCGTAGTAGTCGGGAAAGGGGGGATAGAACTGGGCACGGGTATCGAGGTCACGCGGATAAAACGAAAGACCAGCCCACGCCAGGGTGAATAAACAGGTTCCGCACGAGACACCTAGACGAAGGGGAGTCGGGCGGGCGAAGTACCGGCTCAACGTCCAGGCGACCGCCAAGGCCCCCGCGCCGAGCACGCTCATCGCCACCAGCGCGACCTGGGTCCGCTCGAAGGTCCCATCCTGCCGGACCAGCGCGAACGAGGGCCAGAAGAAGATTCCACTCCGTACGTCGGGGATCCTCAGGCTCAAGTCCCATGGCGCGGAACCCACCTCGAAGGGCCAGTTCTGGGAGATCAAGACATGCATGACCAGCAGGCCGAGCCCCAGGATCCGGATCAACCGCGCTCGGTCGAACAGTCGGGCCAGCGGGACGGTTGCCAGCCCAACCGCCGTGAGCATGAAGCGCTGCTGCGTCCGATACGGAATCAAGAACCAGTACAGCCCGATATTCACCAGCGCGAGCCCTCCCAGCACGAAGACGAGCCGCTCACGCCCCCCTTTGGATTGTCCAATGGACCAAAAGCCGAGAATCGCCGCGAGCCAGACCGGCGCCATGTGAGGGTCGAAGACCGCGAGGACCACATCGACCAGAGATCGCCAATCCTCCACGGGCAGATAATATCCGCTCTGCTTCATCGCGTTGGCGTCGTACCACCCGGAAAGCCAAACGTGCCCAAACACCTTGAGGTGAAGCGGGTATAGCGGGTTGCCCGTAAGGACCAGGTTCCGCCCGAACCAGAAGCCCGCCATCACCATCGGCAGGATCCAGACCAAGGCCACCCGCGCTACGCGCTCCTTCCATGGGCTCGTCCGCCTGGGCCACCCGATCGCCAAGGAGAAGGAGGCGAGCAAGACGGGCACGAAGATGATGGCGATGGTCTTGGTTCCAAGTGCTCCGCCCGCCGCGAGCGCTCCAAGCGCGAGCGTTGATCGACGTGTGTCTCCCAGGAGATAACCCACGAAGAAGAAGCAGGCGAGCAGGTATCCTGCGACGAAGATCATGTCCACGTTCGCCTCGAAGGCGAACAGGAGCAGGGGGGTGGACGTCAGGAACCAGGTCACCGCCAGCAACGCGGAGCTGGACGACGCGCCAAGCTTGCGAGCCAGCCCATGAGCCGCCAGGGCCGACACAAACCAAAAAGGGGCCTGCCCCACTTTCGCGAATTGGTCCCCCCCCCAACCCACCATGAGCCAGGTGAACCAGAGGTCCCCCACCGCCGGAAAGTAAGGCGCGGCATTCTCACCGAAAGGGGTGGCGATGAGATTCAAGCCCCCCTCCTTCCACCACCTCGCGGCGAAATAGAGGTGGTAGATCGGGCCGTCACTGATCACCTTGACGGGTCCTAGCAACGATTGTACGCCATGGAAGAGAGCCCCCGAGAACGTGAGCCCCAGCGCGACGACCGACTCCCAGGCCCAGCCTGACTCTCGAGCCTCGTGCGACGCCTCCGGCTCAATCGGGCGGGCTCGCAGTCGACAGCCAAGCCCGATGAGCAGCCCCGCAACCGCCCACGCCAGCAAGGGGGCGAATTGAAGGAATCCGAGACTCCCCAAGAATTCGAGCCCAACGGTGACCCAGGTCCACCCGAGCACGACCGAGGCGAGACATCGAGGTAATCCGGGCGGTTGTCGAAACCCATGACGGGCGACCCAGTAGGCGCCTGGGATCAAGGGGGCGTTGAGCGCGAACGTTCCGAGCAAGCCGTGGTCCATGTTCAAAGCATCTCGAGCCTCGAAGCGATTCGATGATCGTGCTATCGTACCAAACCACAAGGGCTTGAGCCCGGCCGCGACTCGATCGCAAAACCTCCGCTCGCGGAATGCGGCGAGGACTGCCGACGACGGCAATCGGCGGACGGGGCTTGAACTCGAGGTTGCATGCGCACCAGATGGGCGAGAGGCCGAAGGCCGCTCTCACTGGCGTGTATGATTCCCCGTTAAACCGAGCCACGCGAAGGGCAGGGTGACCCTTGACAGCCATGACGAATACGATCGGACTGGGCGTCGAGATCGGCGGGACGAAGCTGCAACTGGGACTCGGGCGTGGAGACGGCTCCCTGATCGCGCTTGATCGGGCATGCGTTAATCTCGCGGATGGAGCACAGGGAATCCTCGCGGAAATCCAGGCGGCCTTTCATCGGTTGCTCACGAAAGCGGGAATTAGCCTCGAGCAGATCGAGGGCGCCGGGATTGGCTTTGGAGGGCCTGTGGACGCGGTGCGTGGTCGGGTCGTCAAATCCCACCAGGTCGCGGGCTGGGAAGACTTCGCGCTTGGCGATTGGGTCCGCTCGAACCTGGGGATCGCACGCGTCGCGGTTCAGAATGACGCCGACACCGCCGGGCTGGGCGAAGCCAGGTTCGGCGCGGGAATCGGCTACTCCCCTTTACTCTACGTGACCATCGGCAGTGGGATCGGCGGAGGCCTCATCCTCGATGACCAGATTTATCGAGGCGCGGGAGCAGGGGCCCTCGAAATCGGTCACCTTTGGGTCGTGGACCGGACCACCTCCGATCTCGGCGTCGTGAAACTCGAGGACCTGGCCTCGGGTTGGGCCATCGCCTCGGCGGCACGGCGACACGCCGACGCGATCCGGCGGCACCCGGGCTCGAGCTGGACCGTACTCGACCAGGCCGGAGGAGATCCATCCCGAATCCGGACTGAGATGGTAGCCATCGCCGCGCGACAGGGTGATAAGGAAGCGATCTTGCTGCTTCAACGCGCAGCCATGGCCATGTCACATGCACTGGTTCAGACGATCACCCTGGTCGCCCCGCACCGCATCATTCTGGGGGGTGGAGTTTCCGAGATCGACTCATCACTCTGGCTCGATCCCATTCGCCAACAGGTGGATCGCATGGTCTTTCCTCCATTCCGAGGAAGCTTTGAGATCGTTCCCGCTCGCTTGGGCGAAGAAGTCGTCGTCCACGGAGCCCTCGCACTCGCCCACGACCTTGCAAACTTTCCTGAGCCCGAGCCGCGTTGACCGCGCTTCGAGCCTTGGTCAAATCAACGCGAAACCGAGGTTGATCACAGGAGTCGTCCTCTGAGTCTCCGCTCCGCGCTCAAGTCCACTGAGAAGCATCGAGAGTAGTTTTCCTTATTTTTGTGCATCGAGTGCGTAAGATCCACGCACAAACCAGCCTTACTCTTCGAACCAAGAGAGACAATCGTATCGAACGCGTGAAATCGCTCCACGAGAGTCAATTTTCGGCAGTCGGATACTCTGAGGCCTTCACTTTCATTGCCCAGATCAAGGGACTGACTTTGTAGAGATGACCTAGACGCCTTGCGACTTGAACGGAGAATCCCTTGCCGGGAGCTTGCATTAGCCTCTACCGCAATGTAACCGTTTGAAGACGGATCCACTAAGAGCAAATAGATTTATGGCGAGTCGATCAACAGGATTCGTCCAGGCGGCCAGAGGATTCAACAACTTGAGTTAAAAACTCGGCATGTAGTTTGCACACACCCATTCCTGTCTCGTCAGCAAGGCGAGTTCGAGTGAGCCAGCGAAGCGAGAGCCGTTTGAAGGTCTTGTCACAACGTCTGAGTCCGGATGTATTTGAGAAACAACGGATGCGGGCGAACCTGATTGTGCCGGAGCTCATCTATACGAACGGTACAAAAAGAACGATAATCCACCGACTTGGTTTGGAAACACCCTTCGGGGAGAGTGGTTGGGAAAAAAATCACGAAAAAAAACAGACCCTCGAAAACACTTTGCAGGTTTTGAACGTTTAGAATAGAGGAGCGGCTTTTCGAGGCCGCACGATGGCTAGGGGAAAAGGTCCCTCACCCAATGTTCAAGGGGCTCGCCATGATGACGAAATTGGCCGAAACCCAACTGTGGCAGCAGAACCTCGCTTCGCTGATCCGGTCGGGATTGTTTTCCAGGGCCGAGACAGGCGAGTTGCATGGTCTCTTTACGGTCGTAGGGATTTACGGCGACGAAACGTGTTCGGCTCCTCTGGCCAAATACGCAGATGAACGTCGGGCGCTGGATGCCGCTAACCTCGTTAACCAACTGGCAAAGACCCGTCCGTCGGTCGAAGCCAACTAACCCAGCGTTAGGCTGGGGGCCGTCGGAACGGATTGACCTAAGGTGTTCCCTTTTCACGTTTAAAATCCAAACAACCCACCGCCTCAGACATTCCAATGTCTGAGGCGGTTTTTTGTTGGATCGTGGGTGCCATCCCATCGATAAGGTCTGATCCAACCACCCTTACCCGGAAAAGTCGGCAGTGAGCGATTTGTTTGGGGAATACCAGCCAATCTCCACGGCGGTGAGCGAGTCGACCCTGAGGCGGCCTAGATTCGCGAACTCCATGCGCATGATGTCATGCGAGGTCACGGAACGCGCGGGGTAAGAGCGGAGAGACGTGCCGTACTTATCGCTGGCTCCGAACAGATGGAAAAGCTCGTGTGCGATGGTGACGGGATCGGTCCAGGGGGGGCGGGTCAACGGCTCGGGAAAACTCGACTCCCGTGCGTAGCAGAGTGCCAGGCTCACGCCGGAGAGTTCCGAGAGGTCGAGTGGAATCGCGAGCGAACGTCCCGCGCGCCTGGGATGGACCAGCCAGACGACCGCATCCACATCAACCCGTTCGGTGATCTGGTTCATCCAGTCCACCACGTCACGGAACCCCAAGCTCAAGGCCGCCCGGCTCGCGTCGATGAGGGCCTTGGTCATTGCCCCTTCCTCAATCGGTCCGACCTCGTCCCCTTCGGGCACAAACGTCAGCTCCACGTCGTCCACCGCGTGGTTTTCAACAACAAAGTAGACCTGCGAAACCAACAGGTTCACGGGAGCCCTCCAGCGACTGGCCTCGCGCTCGACCCACTCCCCCGCGCGAATGATCGACTGATGGGAACGCGCGATCTCGTCGTCCTGCCAGCTCCGCGAATCACGCCCGATAAACAAGGAGACCAGGGCAATGCGACCCAGCAGGGGAGGGTTCGATCGAGTGAGTTGGCGAGACGCGGCAGGGGAATGCTCCCTCACCTCAAGAGGCTTCAAGCCTCGAAACGCGAGGAACCGGGGATCCGCGGCGTTGGCCTCTCCCTCCGCGCCTGCGATCGGGAGAAGCTCAACCCGGCCATCCGCGGGCCGGGCTCCTGGGGGAACCAGATCCGCTTGGCTGGGGGACCGAACCTGAATGCAAACGATTCCCAGTTCCCCAGCGATCATCGCCAGGGAGACGACAGCTCCAAAGATGAGAATCAGTGCTCCTCGATCAACGTACGTCCGGAGAAACAGAACGACCATTCCTCCGGCCAGCACGCCGATGAGCCAAACCCAACGTCGGGTCTTCAAGGCCACGCCCCCTCACGGATTCAATCCCGAGGCGCGGCCATCCCCGATTTGTTGCGTCAGTCAACGCGCGACCAGAACGATTGTCGAACGAGGCTGGACGACATAGCTTCGGTCCGGGAGGAAGACCGCCTGTTCCTCGGGCACAATATCTTCCTCGGTCGAGAGAGACGTGTCCACCACCCGATACCAACGTTTCTCGACCATGCTGGGCAGCTCGACCGTCAGCGGCTCCCAGAATGCGTTCGAAGCCACGTAAATCGGTACATCGGAACGCTGGTCGCTCTGGAAGGCTTCGAGCTCCCAGGCAACGAACCGTGACGCCTCCGAAAAATCCGCCTGGTCGGGCGAGACTCCATGCCACTTGATATTTCGCAGCAACGGGGTGTCTGTCTCATCCGCCGTGAGGTAACGCCAGCGCCGAACGATCTGGTGACGTTTGCGAAAGGCGATGATGAGCTTGGTGAACCGCAGGATCTCCGCGTGGCGGCGCGTGTTCTCCCAGTTGATCCAGTTCAGCGAATTGTCCTGGAAAACAGTGTTGTTGTCCCCTTCGGCCGAACGCCTCATCTCATCCCCGTAGAGAAGCATGGGCGTCCCTTGAGAGAGAAACAACAAGGTCAGGAAGTTCTTGATCTGCCTTCGGCGCAACGCGTCGATTTCCTCCCGTTCCTCCTCCGGCAGGTCGGAATTCTCTACGAAGCCCTCATACCCGCAATTCCAGCTATGGTTGTCATTCGCTCCATCACGATTCGACTCACCGTTTCGCTCGTTGTGTTTCTCGTTGTAGGAAACGAGATCATTCAAGGTAAATCCATCGTGACATGTAACAAAATTGATACTATGAAACGGTGAGCGTTCCGAGTCAGGGGTGGGAGCAAACAGGTCGTAAGAGCCTGCCACACGAGTGGCGAGCTCGCCGGCCAGTCCTGCTTCTCCCTTCACGAACTTACGGACGGTGTCGCGAAAACGCCCGTTCCATTCGGCCCAGCGCCGGTCGGAGAAGCTCCCCAGCATGTATTGCTGAATGCTCCAGGGCTCGGCGATCAGCTTGATCCGGGAAAGTACCGGGTCCGTCTCGATCTCGTGGATGATCGGGGTCTTCCCTTTCTGCTGCTGGTCCACGTCGATGGCGAAGACCGCGGCCAGGTCGAACCGAAACCCATCCACATGCATTTCGGTAACCCAGTACCGCAGGCAATCCAGAATGAACTCACGGACCACCGGGTGATTACAATTGAGCGTGTTTCCACACCCCGTGAAGTCCATGTAGAATTCCGGGTTAGGCGTCAGCATATAATAAACATTATTATCCAATCCCTTGAAGCTGACGCTCGGACCAAAGTGGTTCCCCTCTCGGGTGTGGTTGAAGACGACGTCGAGGATCACCTCAATTTTATGCTTGTGCAACTCACGCACGAGCATCTTGAATTCATCGACTTGTTCGCCGAGCTTGCCATAGTAGCTGTAATGCGACTCGGGGGCGAAAAAGGCAACGGTGTTATAGCCCCAGGCATTGGCGAGGCGCTCTCCCGTGAAGGGGTCGCGGAAGGGGCCGTCGAACTGGTCATACTCCATGATCGGTAGCAGTTCGACCGCCGTAACCCCCAGGTCTTTCAAGTAGGGGATCTTCTCGATAAAGCCGCGGTAAGTGCCGGCCATGTCGCTTTCGGACGAGTGATGCCGGGTGAACCCCCGGACGTTCACCTCGTAGATAATCGACTCCTCGATCGGGATATCCGGATGCTGGTCGTCTTCCCAATCGAAGTCGCTCTGATACGCAACACAGCGCGGGGCTCCCGCGACGTTGTCGACCGCACTTGGCCGAAGGTGGCGGTCTTCCTTCTCGGGCTCGGTGTTGTCGTACCCCAGGGCATCGCCCGGCGACCAGTAGAAATCACCCGTCACCGCCCGAGCATACGGGTCGAGGAGCGTCTTAACGACGTTGAATCGCGTTCCATTCTCGGCTGGCGTGTAGGGCCCATCGACTCGGTAGTTATAAAGCGCCTTGTTCTGAAGCCCCTCGACGAAAATATGCCAAACATCTCCGGTTCGGTTCGTCTCGGGAGCAAGCTGGATCACCTGACTCGGACGTTGATCCGCGATATTATCAAAGAGCAGAAGCTCAACCCGCGTCGCGCCCGACGAGTGAAGCGCGAAGTTGATCCCTTCGGGAGTGACCGTCGGACCAAGCGGTTCCGGCGTGCCGGGCAACAGGTTTGTGATCTTGGGCATGGATTTTCACAATAGAAATGAAGTTTGACAATCTTGTTCATTCAGCCGAGCTTCGCACTCAAAACAACCGTGAACAGCAAATCGCGTGCCTGATTTTTGAGCACGAACCTCTGCCCTGTTGAGCTTACCTCATCCCACCTGGAAAAACCCGCTTGGCAAACCGTGGCAAATCGAACTTATCGTAAAATGCATGCCTGCAAGCATTTGCGAGCGACCGTCAATTTAATATTCAATCATTATTTCATTTGACAGCATGTTCTTTGTCATTCTCCTCGTGATAGGCGGGCAGAGGATTGGGCTCAGTTCGCTGTATTGCCTGGACCCGCCTCCAGGTGGAATCCGACATGGTAAGTTGCCACACTCCGCTCAAAACGCGGCGAAATCTCGGATCCTGCGAAGCTTTCTCCTCAACCCGATCGATCGCCTCTCCATCAAACCGCCCAAGCAGTCCTTCCAATGGTCCAGCAGCGAGGTTTCCTAATACGTGATCGTCTTCAGGAGCTTGCTCGATCAGGTCGAGAACGATCTCCCACTGCTCGTCAAGATCGGCGGCAACGGTCATGAAGATGATTGCGCCGATGGCTCCTGTCGGATCGTCTTCTTGGCGTTCCCCCACGTCCTTGAGATAAGTGCGAACCAGATCATTTCGGCGTTCGTCACGCCAGGGGGTCGTGAACAGGCCGAATTGCTTTCCCTGGGAGTCATCGGAGCTACCAGGAGCCCACTTTGACGGCGTCTCTCCTGCTTGATCTCTTGAATCCCTTAACTGAATTCGATCCCTGATCCAGGCCAGGAACTGGGCCAACTCGACTGTGTCCTCATGTTCCGTGCCATAATGATTTTCATAGATCGTAATCGACCGAATCGCGGCCGCCTCGGCTAAATTCATGTTGTCTTGATTTGATTTGGAGTAGGCAATTGCCAGACACACGAGTTCGTTGGCCAATTCAAGCGAATTCGCGCCGAACCGTTCTTCCATGCTCTTAGCATTTTTCCGATATGTTGCAAGATAGCCGTCGTAATGACTGAATCGCTTCCTGAGGTCGTTCACCTCAGACTCGCGACCAGTCAACTGGAGAAAGCGGCAGCATTCATCCAGCATCCAAGGCTCGTACTGTAGGTCAAGCACGTCAACATGTCGCGCCAATCCCTTGGTCGCTCGATCCAACAACTCGGCCGCCTCATCGAAACGTTTCCTTTCGGAGAGGAAGCGTGCAAATCGTAATCGGGCTCCAATCGTCTCGATATGGTGATCACCGCACGCCACTTTAAATCCTGTCAGTGCCTTGCAAAAATACGGCTCAGGGTCTCCCTCGATTCCCCAACGATGGTGCATCATCGCTATCCACAACGTGGTTCGCGCTGTTTGAAGATGGTCGGACCCGAGCCATCGCTCCTCCATCGCCAACGATTTGAGGAATAAAGGCGCGGCCTCCTCCAACCGACAAGTCCAAAACCGGCGAAGGGCGGCTAATTCGTAAAGTTTTCCGAGTGACTCGTCGTCTCGTCCTGCGGACTCATAGGCGTTTATCAGGGCCATTACGAGTTCGTCCGCATCAATGGATTCCCAATCATAATTACCAACAATTGAAGCCAGAGTGAACATTGTCTGAATCGAATCAGGATGGCGATTCTGGAACTGTTGCTTCAAAATTGTGAGTGACTGAGCAAAGGATTCATTCGCTTCATCAAATCGCTTGAGCCTGCTGGCCAGCCATCCGAGATTGACATGGACCAAAGCCGCGAGCGAATCTTCTGATCCCAACCGCCCCTCGACGATCTGTAGGGCGCGCCGAAGTGGAGCCTCTGAGTCAATCAGTGGTCCATGAATCCAAATCTCTCGTGCGCTGCTTACAAGTCCCATGACCTCTTCGCGAATGAGTGCTTCAGACATCGAGGAATCACCAAGCTTTCCATCCACGGATTTCCCCCTCCATCTCCATCCAACCGAAATCACATTCTAAAATAAATATAATAAATACATATAAATCCTATTGACTCGCCAGCTTTCCATACCGAGAACGCTAAGAATCAAGTCCATGACACCATTCAATATCATTCAACTCATGGAGTCAAAGATTTCAGTGCCACACCAGGCAATCTCCTCAACACCACCTCTGCTGCCAAATTCACCCAGAATAGGACGACTTGCTGGCCTCGTGGTTTCCCGTCCTTGAACTTGGTGGGCAACCCGGATTGATCCGCGGGGAGATTCAGACCTAACGTCGCCTTTCCCGAGGGTGTGGGCGTCTTGCCGACTCCGCGTTTCTAATTGCGGGCGGGACGCCCGCGCTCCCAGGGAAGCATTACTTAGGGCGTCCGCAATTGCATGACCACATTCCATTGCGGGCGGGACGCCCGCGCTCCCAGGGAAGAAGACTTTGATACCTCCTAGCCCGCAACGCAATCCAGGTGGACCATGAGTTCCCCTTACTCCTCATCACGTCATAGTCGGGCGGACGGGCGAATTCCAGATCTCACCTTTGTGGAAATCGAGGAATCCGTTATCAACGGACCTTTGGAATCGGTCGAAAAATGGAACGAGTCGAGTGAGCGTGAAAGGGGTCTTCAGGGATGAATTCGATCCGTCGAGCGGGAGTGACGCGATTCCTGATGGTCCTGATACTGAGCACGCTCGTTTCGGCCTGTGCAAAGCCCGTGGTCGAGGACGGGCCGGCCTCCAGCCCCGCCGAAACTCTCACGGCGGTGGGGAAGCGGCTTGGGCGCATACGGTCGATCAATGACCTGACAGAGATCGCTTCTCGAGGTGAAAACCTGCTGGCGGTGCTGGAACCGGCGGAACGCTCCGCATTGGCTCGTGGGCATATTCAGTTCGAGGTGGATCAGCCCGCGCGGGTTTATGTCGCGGTCCGTGCCGAGCGCCTTCCGTACTGGCTCAAGGACCGTGGGTTCGTCCAGGCGGCGGAGACGGTCGAAATCCAAGATCAGGCCTGGGCGTTGTACGCGAAGACGTTCCCCGCGGGACTCGTTGAGCTCGGGGTCAATGCGCTCGACCGCCTGAGCCCGGAGCACTACTCCGTGTTCGTTCAGCCGGCAAAGGGGCGAGGGCCGATCCAGATCGAGGTGGAGCGGCCGGAGCGGTATCACCTCGTCAGCGCTGGGCGGGACGTGAGCACGGCGCTCGATGCCAAGCTCCCACTTGGAGACCTTCCCGCGTGCCTCGCCGGCTCGACGCTGTTGCAGGTGCCACGTGAACTCCGCCACGCCACGAGCCTCGCCACCGGCCGGATCTGGAAGACCCATGTCGTCTCGAGCCCGAGACCGGACCAGGTCACCCTTGCCTTCGGGGCCGACCCTGTCACTCAGCTTTCCTGGAGTTGGCGGACCGACCCGAGCGTCGAGGCCTCCGTCGTCCGGCTTCGCCGACTCGACACCCAGGTTCCCAATACGCCACGCTCCGAAACAGGAGAAAACCTCGTCACGCGGCGGGGAACGGTGGAAGTCGTCCACTCGCCCAACCTATTGAATGACCCCTTGATCCATCGGCACCATGTCAGGGTCTCGGACCTCGAGCCCGGGACGTCATACGCCTACAGCGTCGGTGACGGGACCGATCAGGGCTCGACCCCCTGGCAAACCGTTCGGACCGCAGCCAAGGAGCCAACCTCAACGCAGTTCCTGTACATGGGCGATGCCCAGTGCGGGTTCGAAGGCTGGGGCAAACTCCTTCAGGCAGCGCGGACGCGTCACCCTGACGCGGCTTTCCTGATCCTGGCGGGCGACCTGGTCGACCGAGGCAACGAACGAACCAACTGGGACCACTTCTTCCTGAGAGCGAAACCCGTCTTCGACCAGCTTCCACTCATGCCTTGCGTTGGCAACCATGAGTATCTGGACCAGGGGCCTCGCCTGTATCGTTCGACCTTCTCGCTACCCAGGAATGGCCCCAAGGGAATCGACTCCAATCTCGTGTATTCCTTCGAGAATGGCGACGCGTTCTTCGCGGTGCTCGATAGCAACCTGGCCCTGGCCGACCGTTCGCTCGCCCAACTCCAGGCGCGTTGGCTCGACGACGCACTCGCCAGGACCAGGGCGACCTGGAAATTCGTCGTCTTCCACCACCCGATCTACGCGTCACATCCCTCGCGGCTCAACCCGACGCTCGGCGAAGATTGGATCCCTGTCTTCGACAAGCACCACGTTGACCTCGTGCTCCAGGGGCACGACCACGCCTACTTGCGCACCTACCCCTATCGCCAGGGGCGACGGGTGGCCTCAAACGCGGAAGGAACCACTTATGTGGTCTCGGTCTCAGGCGAGAAGTTCTGCGACCAGAACCCGCGAGACTACACCGAGGCGGGCCTTACCCACATCTCTCTGTACCAGACGATCGACATCGATATCGCGAAGCGCCAGCTTCTGTATCGCGCCTGGGATCTCGAAGGGCGAGAACGGGACCGGCTTGAGATTCAAAAGCCCACGTCGGGAACGCTCGCCTTGGATCTGCTGAACGCCCCCTGAACGAACCACCCCCGAGCCTTTTACTTCCAAGGACTGACCCTGGCAACCAGGGCGCTCAGCTTCTGGCCTCGCGACTCCACCACCATCTTGCCGTAGAGCAAGCCGAACCAGAGGACCCACACCAGCGCGATCCAGGCTCTCCAATCGGAGGCCTTCAGACGCGCGACCCGAGATGAAGTGTGCCACGTTAGATCGGATGCCGATCTAGACTTCAGCTTTTGCTCATGCGATTCAGATTGGCACATGCGGCGATTCCTCTCGATGCAGCCTCGCCCACCATCGCATCGCCGCGCGATAGACCCTTTCCGGCTTCAGGCCGGTCATGCAAGGGTGATCGGCGAGCGGGCAGATTTTCTGATGGCAAGGGTGACAGGCGACATGCTCGCGCAGGACCAGCGACCGCCTGGACCAGGGTCGCCATTGAGCATGCTGATTCGTTCCACTGAAGAGGATGACCGAGGCGATCCCCGCGCAGGCCGCGAGATGGGCCGGGCCCGAGTCGGAACCGACGAAGAGGTCGGCACGTTCGAGGAAAGCCGCCGTCTGCGGAACGGACAGCCGGCCCGTCCAGTCGCGGAGGTTAACGTGCGGTTCGAGCTGTTCCGCGAATGGGGTGTCTTCGCTTCCACCCACCACGACAACGCGCCAGCCTTCGTCGAGAAAGCGTTGAATCAGCAGTTTCCAGTGCTCTAACGGCCAACGCTTCGCCGCCATCCCCGCACCGAGATGAACGGCCAAGAGAGGGGTCTCCGCGCCAAACCGGCCGGCGTGCAGCCAGTCGGCATCGCTTCCCCAATCGTCTGTCTGGGAGAGGATGGGAAGGGTCTTGAGCTGCCTCGCGCCGCCCCCGTTCTCCCTTGACCGTCGATGTTCGACGGCATGCTTGTGCCTGGCTCTGGGAGTTCGCTCGGCCCAGGCCTCTCGCAACCAGAGACCAACGAGCGCCTGGTCGCGTTCGGTAGAATGGACGACCACGCGCGCGGGGGTCGAGTCGGTAATTCCCAGGGTTTCGAGCAAGGCGAGCCGTGATGAGACCTCGTGCCGCTCGGGAACCCAGGGGGTAACGTCGGTCAGCAGAAAACCGCCTCCCCCCATCGCCCAGCCGACGCGCTGGGGAATCCCCGCGAGCGTCAGAACGATCACGGTCAGCACGTCGCCTCGCACGTCGATACCGAGGTCGTAGCCGACCAGGCGAAGTCGTGCCCCAAGCTCCCAGACCGCGGAAGCCAGGGCCCAGTGCCCCCGACGCCTTGCGAACCAGTTCCGGGTGGCGAGGCGGACCTGATTCACGTTCGGATCGGCCTGGAAGACTTCAACGTTGCTCGGCGAGGCGAGCACGTCGATCTTCGCTTCGGGGAATCGCGCACGGAGTCGGGCCAGCAAGGGGCTGGTCAGCACCGCATCCCCAAGATGGTCGAGTTGAACGACCAGAATCCGCCTGGGATTCTCCACGCGAACCGCCGGGCGCACCTTCCGCCAGAACCGCATCGCGAAGGACCCGGCGAAGTCGAGCGCGTGGACCAGCACGCGCCACCGGAGCTTGCTATACCGGTACCGGCGAATCGGAACGGGTTTGGGCTCAGCGGGCAAGCTGGTCATATACCTCCGCCGTTCGCTGAGCGACATCGGACCATAGAAAACGTGTGCCAACGTGCGAAGCCAGGCGAGGGTCCGGGCCGGAGTCCCAGGCCTTCAAGATCGCCTGCGCGATCTGCCGGGGCCGGTCGGGCCGGGCGTACTCGGCACGTTCGCCGAAATATTCATGTGTGCAACCAAATGGCGTGATGACCACAGCCGCGCCGGCGAGCGCGGCTTCCAGGGCGGCCAGGCCCGGCGTCTCGAACCAGCTTGGCAAGGCGAAAACGCGAGCCGCCGCATAGGCCGAGGCGAGAATGGGGTCGTCGTGGTCCACCGCGTCGATCCAGATCACGTTCCGGTCCGCGGCGGTCCGACATGCCTCGGCATAGCTGGCACAGCCAGCCGGGGGCGAGCCGATAACGACCAGCGGCAACCCAATCAAGGAGACCGCCTCGACCAGACGAAGCACGTTCTTGCGCGGTTCGATCCGGCCCACGTACAGCACGAAGTCGTTCTCGCCATACTCCGCGCGGAAGCGGTCGGGCGAGGCATGCGTGAGCGTGGATAAGACTCCGTTGGGGACGACGCGAATCTTGTTCGGATTCAAGGCGAAGAGGCGAACGAGCTGCTGGGCTTCCGAGGTCGAGTTCGGCAAAACGAAATCGGCCAGGTTCAAGAGCTCACGCCGCCAGCTTGGCCAGCGTGGGAGCGTTCGCTTGACCGCGTATTTCGCCAGATCCCACATCCTGCGTCCCAGGCCAGGGGCAAGAAATGCGATCGCGCGAGGCTCGTACCAGCAGATCGGCGAGAGCACGACGCCGATCCCCCGCGCCTGTGCGACCCGGGCCAGTTGAAGTCCCTCGTGCGACATCCCGAACAAGTGGATCAACCTCGCCTCGTCCACCCGATCAATCCAGGGGGAAAAGAGCCGGATCGTCAGCCCGAGATCCTCAAGGTGCTTGCCGGTCTGCACGAGCTGGTTTTCGCCCCCCCCTGGCGACTGGAAGACGGACGAGGGGGCATGGAAAAGGATGGATCCTTCCTTCATGGCCCCTTGCGAACGAGCGGTGGCCCAGGCCGAGGTCTGGGTGGTTTTCATACCGCATCCCTCCGTCGTGATTCATCTCTCCACCAGCGCAGGCCTTTCTTGACACGGTCCGTCAACCGCGCTTCGGGGAGCTCTTCTCGAGGGGTCACGGTCTCCCAGTCGAGCACCTCGCGAACGGCCGCCTTGAGACTCGGCTTTCGCTTCACCACGGTCGGCGCGGGGAACTGAGATTGGACCTCGCGGCGTTCGTAGGCCAGGTCCTCGAATTGCAAGACTTGACGAGGCCCCGAGACCGGCACCGTCGCAACGTGCTGCCCCCGGACCACTTCGACGGCCAGCGGGTAGTCGGCGCTCCAGTCGTCGAACTGAAGTTCGACGCGTCCTTCCCCTTTTTCCACCACCGACCATCTTCGCTCGGTCCTCCAGCGCCACCAGCGAGCGAACTCGGTCAGTGTGACCCGCCAGACAAAGGGCTCGGCGGCGAGGACCGAGGCCAGCTCGGCCAGGACTTCCGGGAAACGAGCCAACCTGCGTTCAGGGTGCCCGTAGACGAATGCCGGCTCCCCCGCGCTGATCTTGGAACGGACGATGGTCGCCAGGTACTGGGCGATCGCCCGGCCGCTGGATTGCCCTTCCTCCATGAACAGGCCCTCGCAGACCGGGTGAATCGGAATCTGCAAGACAGTCGAAAAGCGGTGTCCCAACCAGGGGAAGAAGGGAAGGTCATCGAAGCCGAGCTGGAAGTCGGAGGAATACAGATATCCTAGCTCTTCCATCACTTCGTCGAGCCCATGATTCCAGCGCCCATGAGGCGCGGCGAACCCCACGGGGGTCATTCCCGACTCGGCCAGAATTTGGTGGGCCCGCATCAGGTTACGGCGGTTCGCTTCTTCATCTCGATAGATGACGTGGTGATGCCCGTGCGACTGCGAGTCGAACCGGAGCAGGTCCGAGAGGACGGCTGGGTCTTCGCCGTAGGCTCGCGTGCTCACGAAGTGCGTGCAGCAGTCATCCAGTGGGCGTCTGGCCCGGGCGAACCGAGCGTAGTCTTCAGTGAACGGCTCGTCCAGGTCGGCCCGGAAGTTGAAGGCCGAGCGGTAAGGGAAGGGAAACGCTCCCAGCCGAATCCAGGTCCCCCCCGAGCGCGTAATCGCCTGTCGGAGCCGGTCGCTCAGCGCCCGTCGGATCGAGGCCTTGGGAATTCGCCCCGCGCGTTCGGTCAGGGTCAGGCCGGCGACCTGCCAAGACTGGGTCGCGGCCTGGGTATCCACCAGGTCCTGGAACGGGTCGTGATGCCCTTCGTCTCGGAGCAAGTCCACATCCAACGCAATCTGGTCCGCTCCCACCAGGGCACGGATCCTCGCGGGAGAAACCTTGCGGCCGTCGTAGAGCACGAACCTGCCGCGACGGAGCGCCAAGGGGTGCGGATGCGGAGTCGGCACGCGATGGGTCGGGATCCCTTCCTGAGCCAGGATCAAGTCGAGCCCCGGAGGAGTCTCCCAGAGCACGACGGGAAGCAACGGTAAGTCTTGATAAAATTGGTTCGTCATGTGTAACTCCCAGCAACCGTCGCCGACCAGAGGGTGATGAGCCGCGTGCGAGGAAACCACCGGAATATGGGTCGGCTTGCTTCCTGGGGCGAAAGTAAATGGTCGATCCGAACGTCTTCGAACTTGCGTTGTCGCAACCGGGCTCGTAACGCATTGGGCCAGAACCAATGCTCCCTAACCGGACCGCCGGGAGGGTACATCCAGAGCCCGCGCCGTTCGTCGATTCGCTTGACGAGCAGGCTGGGGAGCCAGGGACGATCGGCGTTCAAGGCTCCCGCGTTCTTATCCACGATGAGCAGGCGACCCCCCGGCCGGAGAACCCGGCGCGACTCGGCCAGGGCCGGGTCGATCGAGTCCAGGTGCTCGAAGACCTCGACCGCGATCACCGCGTCGAACGTTCCACTGGCAAACGGTAAGCGTCGTGAGGAGCCTCGAACACGGTCGAGCCCCCGAGCCTCGCGCAGCATGGCCTGCGACAGGTCGAGACCGACCACCGTCGCGCCC
>Ga0182745_1000323_pt1 | contig 56358 bp, 54 predicted proteins | sample eDN3rd30CKraftBY_FD_128523 | JGI IMG/M metagenome (GOLD analysis project Ga0182745, IMG submission 128523) | Enriched backyard soil microbial communities from Emeryville, California, USA - eDNA 3rd pass 30_C Kraft BY (version 2) (version 2) | ecosystem: Environmental > Terrestrial > Soil >... | reverse complement strand
GTCGCGCACGCTGGCGCAGTGACACCAACGCCAGTCCATGCTTGCCGCCGCGCTCTATACGCGCAAGCCCGCCGCAAGCAGGCAGGTGCGCCTGAGCGGCACCAGCGAACCCAAGGAACTGACGCTGGCCTGCACCATCCTGCGCAGCCGCGGGCAACAGCAAAAACTCGTCACCTTGCAGAACATACGTTCCGAATTGGATGCCCAGGAGTTGCAGGCCTGGCAGAACCTGATCCGGGTGATGACGCACGAAATCATGAATTCCATCACGCCGCTTGCCTCGCTCGCGGACACCGCCCAGCAATGCCTGGACGAAAGCCGCGCGCATGCGGCGGTGCGCGAGGATGCGCAATTGCAGGCGCTGCTGGACGACGTGCAAAGCGCCTTGCATACCATCGGCAGCCGTGGCCAGGGTTTGCTGCGTTTCGTGGACAGCTACCGGCGCCTGTCGCGCCTGCCGCCGCCGGCGCCGCGCCGCTTCCTGGTGCGCGACTGTTTCACCAATCTCTGCCGGCTGGTGCAGCCGCAAATGGCAGGCGTGCATTTCGAATGCCATTGTGCGCCCGACACGCTCGAACTCCATGCCGATCCCGAACAGCTGGAACAGGCACTGCTCAATCTCGTCAACAATGCGTTGGATGCGGTGGAAGGCACGGCGCAGCCGCGCCTGACGCTGCTTGCCTTCACCCAGAACGGCCGCGCGATGCTGCGACTGGAAGACAATGGCTGCGGCATGAACAGCGAGCAGCTGGAACAGATTTTCGTGCCGTTCTTCACTACCAAGAAACATGGCAACGGCATCGGCATGAGCGTGGTGCGCCAGATCGTGCAGCTCAACGGCGGCCGTATCGACGTGGAATCAACGCCCGGTGTCGGCACGCGGGTGACGATGAGTTTTTGAACGCTGCTCAAAAACTATTGTGCATGCGTCTGTGGGCGCCCAACGGTTCGCGCAACGCTCAGCGCCGCGTGATTTTCATGACGGTCATGCGCGAGGCACCGGAGACATAGATGGTGCCATCACTGTCCACACCCAGACCATGCGCACGGTCGGCCTGCACGCTGTCCAGCAGTTGGCCATCCTTGAGAATGTTGACGATGCCGGCATTGACGTCGCTGACGTATACCGTGTCGTCCGGCAACACCTCGATGCCGCCGCGCGAAGGATAAGGCCAGCTTTCGACAAAGACGCCATCGCGGTCGAACACCGACACACGCTGGTTGTCGCTGTCGTTCACCAAAATGCGCCCACGCGAATCGACCGCCACGCCGTGCGGTACCTGCAACTGCCCTGCCCCACTCCCCTTGCCGAGGCCGATGCTGCGCAGGTAGCGGCCGTCCTTGTCGAACTGCACGACGCGTGCATTCTGGTAGCCGTCCGACACGTAGATATCGCCGGCGGGAGTAATGGCAACGTGGTTCACCTGGTTGAAACGCTCATGATCCTCGTTGTCGCCGGCTTCCCCCGGTTTACCCAGGGTAAGCAGCAGCGTTCCGTCGGGGCTGAACTTGTACACGGCGTGATCGGTCGAATCGGTCACCCAATAATCACCCTGGCCATCGATGGTCAGGCTGTGTGCCGTCTTGAACAGCCCTTCTTCACCCCAGGCCCTGACGAATTCGCCTTCACGGGTGAACACGCGAAAATGCGGCGCATCTCGCACCAGCACCACCACCCGGCCCTGCCGGTCCGCGCTGATCCAGGAGGTCGAGCCATCCCAGACACCGCCTGCCCATTCGGCATCCACCTCAAAAGCGCCATTATCCTGCGCCAGCAGCAAGCCGCTTGAAGACAAACCGCAAAGCAGCACCAGGGACACCAATAGGGAACGGACATTCATGATCGTTTTTCCTCGCCGCGAAGTGCCCGCAGTATACGATCGGTGACACGAACCGCAAAGCGCGGGCTCACGTGCCGCCGTCCGGTTTCTGCAGCGGCGCCAGACCGCGCTTGGTGCGCAGCCAATTGAGGCTGGCCAGAATCTTCTCGCGTCCGGCGAGCCAGCGCAGGCAGCGGTACTTGCCCGGAAAGTCCAGCAGCACCAGCCCACACAGGAGCGTCAACAGCCCCTGCCCGGGCAGCACCAGCATCAGCACGCCCAGCACCAGCAGCAACACGCCCAGCAGGTTCTTCAGCACCAGAACGACGGGCCTGACCCACGGCGGCCAGGCTTCCCGGACCAGGGGACGGCGCCGGGGGGTAACGAAATAATCCTCGGGCAAGGCCAGCACCACCAGCGGCAGGACCGCCAGGGTACCCAACGAAACCAGCACTGCCAGCGCCAGCAGCCACCAGTGATCCTGCAGCGATTCGAACCAGGTCATACCCCCTCCGCTCCCGTGTGAAGCTGAGCATAGCCTGAATGCCGCCCCGGGCAGAACTGCCGGCAGGTTAACAAATCCGCCGTCCACTGCTACGCTGCGGGTCATGAGGAGTCCTGTATGAATGAACCCGCAGTGCCGGCGCAGGAAACCAGCCGTTTCCATCGCCACTTCAGCAATGCCCTCAAGCTGTTATTGCTCATTGGCGCCGCCTGGCTGGGCTACGAAGGCCATTACCAGGCCGTGGTCGAAACGCTCGCCATCATCGTCATCACCTACGTACCGCCCCATCTGAGCGCGCGCTTTCGGGTACACATTCCGCCCGAGTTCGAATCGCTGGCGATTCTGTTCATCTGCATGACGCTGTTCCTGGGCGAGGTGCTGGACTTCTACAACCGCTATTGGTGGTGGGACATCGTGCTGCATGCCGAATCGGGCTTTCTGCTGGGTATCGTCGGCTTCGTGATGGTGTACATACTCAATGAAGCCGATTCCGCGGATCTCGATCTGGCCCCGGGGTTTATCGCCTTGTTCGCCTTCGCGTTTTCCGTCGCGCTTGGCGTCATCTGGGAAATCTTCGAATTTGCCATGGATTCCCTATTTGGCCTGAACATGCAGAAATCCGGCCTTGTGGACACCATGTGGGACCTGATCGTCGACTGCGTCGGCGCGCTGGTGATCTCCGTGATGGGCTACATCTTCCTCCTTACTTCCGAAACCGATTCCTTCCTCGAACGCTGGATCGATCGTTTCGTCGCCGAAAACCCCCATCTTTTCCAACGCAAGCGGCAGCAACGCAAGCTCGACCTCGAGTAGTCACCATGTCTTTCAGTATTCTGACCTACAACATCCACAAGGGATTCAACAGCGGCAATCGCCAGTTCGTTCTGCACCGCATACGGGAAATGCTGCGCGAACTGGACGTGGACGTGGCGCTGCTGCAGGAGGTGCAGGGCGAACACCAGCTGCATTCGCAGCGTATCCGCCACTGGCCCGACACCTCACAGTTCGAATTTCTGGCCGACCAGGTGTGGCCGCATTACGCCTACGGCAAGAACGCCATCGCCGACGGGCGCCATCACGGCAACGCCGTACTCAGCAAGTTCCCGTTCCAGCAGTGGGGCAACATCAACCTGTCGCCCTGGCGCTTCGCCAGCCGTAGCCTGCTGCATGGGTCGGTGACGCTGTGCAACGGCATACGCCTGCATCTGGTCTGTCTGCATCTGGGATTGTTGGGAGTCGAACGGCGCAGCCAGTTGCGGCGGCTCAACCAGCATCTGAACCAGGTGATGAACGAGCACGACGCCGTGATCATCGGCGGCGACTTCAACGATTGGACCGGGCGCCAGGTACGTCGCCTGCTCGACCCGGCGCTGCAGTTGCAGGAGGCGCACCGTTGCCACAATGCCGATTTTGCCCGCACGTTCCCCGCGCAATGGCCGCTACTGCAGGTGGACCGGCTGTATTTCCGGGGGCTCGAACTGGTCGATTGCCGCAGCCTGGACAACCTCAACTGGCGTGGCCTGTCGGACCACCTGCCCTTGCTGGCGCGCTTCGAGCTGCCCGAAGCCAGCTGCGTCAGCCTGCAGGCGTAGCACGCCGTCAAAAGGACGAGCCCGGCTCCTGCAGAAACGCCAGTTCCTCCGCGGTGCTGGTGCGGGCAAGCGCCACGTTGCGGTGCGGATAGCGGCCGAAACGGTCGATGATCTCCTTGTGACGCCTCGCGAAATCGAAGCTGTATTCCAGGCCCGTTTTGTCAAACAGACGCAGCGATTCCTGCTGGATGAGCGGTGATTCCGAGTGCATGTAGGGCATGTACAGAAACGGCAGCTGGCGAATGTCGAGCTGCGCGTCGAGCCCCTGCGCCACCGCTTCCTGCGCCAGCACCAGCGCCATGGCGTCGTACGCGAAGGCCCCGGCCGTGTCCCGATGCAGATTGCGGGAAAACTGATCCAGCACCAGGATTTCGGCTAGGCGCCCTTGCACGGTATCGCGCCATCCAAACAGCTCACCGCGCGCCGCGCTGGCGTGCAGGCCGGAAAAACGCTGCGTCAGCGCCGCATCGAGCGCTTCGCTCCTGGCGAACCAATCCTGCGGCGTCACCTCCTCGAACCAGAAATGCAGCACATCCTGCCGCGTGGGCAGGCCTGCCTTGTTTGCTTCATGCGCCATGGTCATCGTTACCTCATCCCAAAAGTGAATGGTGCGGCGGTTGCCCCCGCCCGCTGCTCCCCTTTATGCTGCCAGTACCCGCACAGGCGGCCAACCCCTTGTGCATAACAATGACGCCATTGCCACGGAGCAGACGCCATGACCGATGTTTTCGACCAGAATCCTCCCTCCCCGCCTTCCACTCCAGCGCTGCCGCTGCCGGTCCATCTCCCGCATACGGCGGCTGCGCGCCGCGGTTGGGACTGGATTCGGGAAGGCTTCACGCTGTTCATGCGTACGCCCGGCGTGTGGGTCGGCATCACGGTGGTGGGTTTGCTGATCCAGATCGTGCTGAGCGCGATCCCAATCGTCAACATCGTGGTCAACCTGCTTATGCCGGTATGGATAGGCGGGTTGGCACTTGGCTGCCACGCACAGGCTTCGGGGGAACCGTTACGCCTGAATCACCTGTTTGCCGGCTTCGGCCCCAAACTGAAACCGCTGCTCCTGTGCGGCGTGATCGTCATCGTGCTCGAACTGCTCATCTTCGCCGTGGTACTGGGCTCCACGCTGTGGGAGCTGGCGCTGCAGGGCACCAATGACGTCAGCCCGGAATTCGGCGTGGGCCTGCTGCTGCGCCTCCTGATCGCCCTGGCGCTGATAGTGCCGGTCTATGCTGCCTCCTGGTTTGCTCCCTTGCTGATCATGCTGAGCGATCTGGATGTGGTAAGCGCGCTCAAGCAGTCGCTTGCAGGCTGCCTCAAGAACATCACCTCGCTGTTGGTCTATGGTCTGGTTCTGATACCGCTCGGCATTTTGGCGGCACTGCCGTTCGGGCTGGGGATGCTGGTGCTGGCGCCCGTGTTGGTCACGTCGCTTTATCTGTCCTACCGGGAAATATTCATCGACTGAATCCAATGCGCCGAAGGTTCAGGGCAGCGCCCCGGTCACCACGCCACGCGTGGCATCGGTGACCCATTCGCTCCAGGAACCGGCGTACAACACCGGTGTTTCGAACCCGGCGTGTTTCATGGCCAGTACGTTGTGGCAGGCGGTAACGCCAGAGCCGCAGTAGCACACCACCGGCAAGAGCGACTTGCCGGCATCGGCAAACCGCTGCGCCAGTTCCTGCGCCGTGCGAAAGGTGCCGTCGGTATTGAGATTCTGCCCGAACGGTGAGTTGTGCGCGCCGGGAATGTGGCCCGCCACGGGATCGATGGGTTCTTCGTCGCCGCGATAACGCGCCGGATCACGCGCATCGAGCAACAGCTGCAGGTTCGCATCGATGGCGTTGGTCAGCACCTGGCTCACCAGCGGCGCCAGCGTGCTGTAGCGGTCCGCCACCGGCACCGCCTGCGGCGGCACGTCCCGGGTAAGATGCCCACCTGCCTTCTGCCAGGCGGCAATGCCGCCATCGAGCACCGCCACTTTGTCGTGGCCTATCCACTGCAACATCCACCACAGGCGCGCCGCGATCGCCCCACCGCTATCGTCGTACACCACCACCTGGCGTTCAGGCGCAAGCCCCCAGCGCAGCGCGCGCTGAATCCACTCGCTGCGCGGCGGCAGAGGATGGCGTCCGGTTTTGCCCGGCAGGTGAGGCAAGCTGAGATCGCGATTGAGATCGACATAGTAGGAGCCGGGCACATGCCCTTCCGCGTAGGCCCTGGCGCCGGCGGTGGGGTCGGCCAGAGAAAAACGACAATCGAAAACGGTAACGGAATAGTGGTCGATCAGTTGCGCCAGTTCAGTGGGGGAAATCAGGGTGTTCATGCGAAACTCCTGCATAAAACGGGCTGCATAAAACGGGCTGCATCCGCGCCCCGGACAGCGCTGGCAACCGCTTTCGGGGAATGTAGGAGCTATTCCTGAACAAGTCCAGATCGCACGCTGGCAGTTTGTGACGAAGCGCCCATTGCCGGATCGGCCGGCTTGCCGCGGCGGTTCATGAAGCCGCTGGCGCGCTTGGCGGGGCCTTTCGCTTCCATGGCAAAATCGGTATGCCGCGCCTCCGCGGGCACCAGCCCCGGCAGCAGCGTGAACGGATTGACATGCGCGCTTTTGTCGAAAATTTCCCGCGTGCTCACCGGGCCTTAACACGCGCTGGCTATGCTGCGCGATGCCGTCTCATTCCCTGTTCATGACGAGACGCCACAAGGTATTCCATGGCAGTCCCGTCCGTGCTGATCGTAGAAGACGAACCCGATATTCTCGAACTCCTGGCATTGCACTTTACCCGCCAGGGTTACGACGTGCGGCGCGCGTGTTGCGTGGTCGACGCACTGGCGCAGATCAAACAACAATTGCCCAACCTGGTGCTTACCGATCTGTGCCTGCCCGGACCGGGCGGTATCGAAATCGTGCGTTTTCTGCGTGCGGACGCGCGCAGTGCCAAGGTGCCGGTGATCATGGTGTCGGCCGCGCCGGCGCCACCGCCCACGGGGCCCGACGCCGAGCCGTTCCTGTTCGTGGGCAAACCGTTCGGGTTGCAGGACATCAACATTGCCGTGGACATGCTGATGAACCGCGCCAGCCGTGCGAAGCACGAACGGCTGGGCGCGAAGTAGCGCCGCGCGGCTCATTCGGGATCCACGCCACTCGTCTCGCCCAGCATTCCGAATTGCGCCGGCACCTTGACGTAAAACAGCCGGACGCCTTCCGTGCGCAAGCGGGCAAAAAGCCGGTCCGCCTCCTCCGTGCTGACGATCATCACCACCTGCAGCGGCTGATCCGCCAGTTCGAGGAAGTGTGCGGAATGAAACCGCCTGTCGTGTCCCACGCCTTCGCTGCCGGGAATCAACGTGGCGCCGTGCAGGCCCATTTCCGCGGCGAGGTGAATCAGCCAGTCCGCCAGGGACTTGCCGGCATGGCGCCGATCCTGCTGGGTGAAAAAAGTGATCTGATAGCCGTTCATGACGATCTCCCTTACGAGGATTTGAGCCACGCCACTGTCGCGATGCCCGCAAATGTCATCACCACCGATCCCATGACATGGACCGCGATGGCACCCATGGCCAATGAATAAAGGCCGCGCTGCAGCAGGCTGGCGATCTCGGCCGAGAAGGTGGAAAAAGTGGAAAGCCCGCCGCAGAAACCGGTAATGACCAGCAGGCGCCACTCGGGAGAGAGATTGGGCGCCTGCGCGAAATAAGCGACAGCCAGCCCGACGAGATAGCCTGCGATCAGGTTGGCCGCCAGCGTGCCGGGCGGAAGGTTCGGCAGCAGGCTGTTGAGCCTGAGCCCCAGGCCCCAGCGCAGGAGCCCGCCGAGCACCGAGCCTACGGCAATGGCAAGAATGGGTTTGTACACTGCAATGTCCTCTCTTGAACGTTCTTGAACGCTCTTGAACGTTGTTCCCGAGCGTTGGTTCTTGAGGACAGGCAGCAACTACCTACGCGGCCTGTCCGGCCGATCGTAGGCATCATCAGCCGCAGGGTGCGGCGGTTAAGGGAGGAATGCCATCTCCGCCCGGCAGTATAGCGACTTGCCGGGCGGGAGTCACCGCACAGCCGCCCGGCACATGGACCGGGCGGCGCAAACCGGCCTTACTCTTCCAGGTTCTTGCAGTCCCAGTTGCGTGCATTCGAGGTGTCGCCACGGCCATCATAGACGGCGGTCTTGGGCCAGGCGCACAGGGGGCGGGTGAGGCCGGTTTCGGGATTACTTGCGGGAAGCTCATTCGGCGTCCTGCCGCGTTCGCGCCACCGTTCCAGGGTGGTCAGGAGCTCGAATTCATACGGCCCCGGGCCGCCGCTGCAATGCCCCATGCCCGGCACCATGAAGAGCCGCATCCAGTCCTGATCGTTCTCGTCCATTTCCTGGATCACGCTCTCGTAGTACTCGATGGAGGTACGCGGCGTGATGCTGGGGTCGGCCCAGCCGTGGTACATGAGCAGCTTGCCGCCGTTGGCTTCGAATTCACGCAGGTCGGGATCGGTGGCATCGACAAAGCCCACGCGCTCGTCGATCAGCGGCAGATCGCGGTCGAGATCGAAATCGCGCCAGTTGTAGTCCGGATCCTGGAAACCGAGGATGCGGATGGTGTCCCACAGGAACGCGTCGGGCGGGCGGAAATCGAACGGCAAGCGCGGAATCGGACTGCCGAGCACCTGGCCGGGGAATACGACCTTGCCATCGCTCGTGCGCAGGCCTTCGCCGTAGTAGTCCGTGGTCTCGACGCCCTGATACTGCCAGAGGCAGCTTTCGCTGTACGCGGAATCGCCGGCCTCCATGCTGCAGGTGATGTCCTTGAAATCGAATGCGCACTGGCGCGGTTCGTTGATGAAACCGTCCTTCAGCACGTCGCACTGCTTCAGTACCGAGTTGTTGATGAGATCCGCGGTGTACTGATACGGATTGGAATGTTCCGGGTTGCGGTTGTTGAAGATGTGCAGGTAGGACTGCGCCACGTGCATGTGGATGTGCCGGTTGGCCAGTGCGCCGGCGATGATGCCGTCGAAGTCCTGCGGATAACGCTGCGCCGACATCACGCCCTGGCGGCCGCCGGTGGAGCAGCCCTTGAAGTAGGAATATTGCGCGGGACCGCCATAGGCCTGCGTGATCACCGCCTTCGATTTCTCGGCCATTTCGTGCACGGCGCGGTAGGCAAAGTCGACCAGCTTTTCCTGGTTGCCAAGCGCAAACATGCCATTGGGGCCATCGGCGGCGCTATGGCCGGTGTCCGTGCCGGCGGTGGCATAGCCGCGCCGCAGCGCTGCGCGCATGTCGTTGTAGCCCTGGATCGTGCCGGCCCAGCCGCCGTTGCCCACCGCGAGAAACCGGCCGTTCCAGCGTGCGGCCGGCAGCCAGAGTTCGACGTTGATTGCGGATTGGGCGCTTGGCGTCAGCACCATTTTCACACGGCAGTGTGCGGGAATCGGTTCCTGATCGGTATTGGTGTTGGCACCGGCGCCCGCGGGCGCCCGGAACGGGCCTTCGGGAACGAATTCCGCGCTGGCGATGCGACCGTCGTCGAGCGCAAAACCCGTGAGAGCCGTGCAATTGGCGGTGGAAACCGCGGATGCCAGCGCAGCGGCGGCAAATAGAGTGAGCATATGGCAACCCCTTCTTCTTATGTGGTGGAACCTAGGCCGCCCAGCGTAGCACGAATCCAGCACATGCTTTCGCAGGGCCCCAAATGACAACGCCCCTTGACGGGGCGTTGCATGGGAATCGCATCAAGCCAACTCCCCTTCTTTCTACGTTCGCTTGCTCAGTGATCCAGCGGATCGGGGCGAATCTGGATTTTCACCACCTTGCCGACGAAGCCCTTGCCACCCTCGCTGTGCCACACGAGGTGCGTACCATAGTTGGAGTACAGGGCACGTCCCTTCCAGCCGGCATTCGGATCGTCGATGCGGCCGTCCAGGCCACGCTGGTAGAAGCCCATCGGATAAGGCACGCGCATGTAGGTCCATTCGCCGGTTTCGGGATTGAGCGCGATCAGCGAGTCGGAGTTGGAACCCGTCAGAATCGGGGTGTCCTTGCCGAGGCCGATGACGTCATGCTGATCCACCCAGCCGAAGTAATGGAAGTCCGTCGGATAGTCGGAGTTCTTGAACTTCGGACCCGGGGTTTGATACACGGTCCAGGCATTGGGGCAAACCGCGCTGATGTCCGTACCGGGGCCATTCAGCCTGTCGCATTTGGAACGATCGAGCGTGGCCCACTGCGAGGTGGCGGCCATGGCGGCCCAGGGCGTGCCGTCGCTGGCGAGATCCATGCCGCGTGGGTTCAGCGTGCCTTCGGGCACCTGGTACACCTCGGTGATGCAGGTTTCGGGCGGGTTGTCACCGCGATCCAAACGCACGATGGCACCGCGTTCACGGCCGTTGCGGCCTTCGTAGGCGCCCCACACCACGTTGGGGTTGGTCGGATCGGGAACGACGTTGTAGAGGTTGTAGCTCACTTCCGTATCCAGGTTCGGATCGGGATTCTCGGCGCCGTCAGGGTTCCAGGGCTTGGTGATCTTGCCGTCGCCGTTGGTATCCACGATCTGCGGGCACCAGCCCTGCGCCGCCACTTCGTCATGCGTTTCGTCCCACACGCGCGTGTTGATCCAGCCGAAGATCGGCCCGAGCAGCTCGTTGAAGTAGACCGTGTTGTCGGCGTCGGTGGCGAAGCTCAGATGGTGCGTGGAGTAGCAGGTGTCGATCAGTTCGAATTGCTGGGTTTGTGGATCGAACACGGAAGCCTGGCGGCTGCTGCGCCGCAGCGGGTAGTACTGCACGAACTTGTTGTCTGAGTTCGGATCGTTGCACCAGGCCGGCTCGTCGTTGCGGATCTTGGAGGTGTTCCATACGCGGCCCTGGGGATCCAGCATCGGGTTGTGCGGATCGGCCGGGTTTTCCGGTCCCCACAGCCAGTCCATGCCCCAGAAGTTGGACGGGTTGCCCGGCGCCGGGAAGCGCGTGGCCACCACGCGCGGATCCTCGCGCGTCGGAATCACGTACTTGTAGTTGTCGTTGGTGATCGGATCGACCACCTCGATGGTGCCGTGTCCGGAAGAAACCGCGTACAGCGGGCCGTTGGCGTTGACGGTGGGGTTGTTCTTGTCGGTGGAGATGACGTCATGCATGAAGTCCTGCGGACCGCCGACATCCCACAGCGTGACCACCACGTCGCGTTCGATGCCTTGTGGACGCGGCGGCATTTCGGGCACGTCGCCGGCTGCCACCGAGCGGGTCCAGTCGGCCATGACCTTGGCCATGCCATCCATGCCGAACGCCAGGAAGGCACCCTGCATGGCGCCGCCACGGGTACCGAGCGAGGTACGGTAGATCCATGCCTCTTCGTGGGTCTCGAAGTTGAACTGGGACATGTGGTCCAGCGTGCGGGTCAGGTGGTTGCCCAACTGGTGACAGAAGTTACAGTCCTTCTTGAAGGCGTGCATCCAGTCGGCCTGGATCTGCATGTTGTTCGGCAGGAAGCCATTGCCGCCCGCGGCGAAGGGGCCGGTGCCGGGGAACTTGTCCGCGCTTGGCGGTTCCAGCAGCGAGAGCCAGTAGTCGCCGGGATAGACCTGGGCGGCTTCCTGCGGCGTGGGGGCGATTTCAGCAGTCAGTTCCAGATCGGTATCGCCGGGGCGGCCTTCGATCTTCTCGGAATCCAGGAGGCCATAGCCACGCACCCAGACGTTGTAGGTGAATTCAGGCAACTGTGGCAGCGCGAAGCGTCCGTCATCATCGGTAACCACGATCTTGATGAACGGGGTATTGGTTTCGTGAGTTTCCGCAATGACCCATACGCCGGCCTCTGGGCCGTTGCTGCTGGTGACACGGCCGGTGATATAGCCGTCCGGCAACACGCGTTCGACGGGGCCCGGTACCTGCGCCAGCGCGATCGCACTGGCCAACAGCGAAACCGTCGCCGTGAGTGGGTATAACAGCTTCTTCATAGTGCCTCCTGAGGTGCCCATGACTGATCTTGTGATTCTGTTTTAGGGATGTTGGTTTTGTTCTTGGGGTTCGGATGCCCCGCCACGGGAAGGGCGAGTATACCCGCAAGTTTTAAGGCACAACACCCCGGCCAAGGGGGCGACCGCGATTTTTTCGCGGGCGCGACGCTGCGTTTTCATGGTTGGGCTTTTACGAATCTATGGCGCTAAAATGACGGCCGTTGTTTCACCCCTTTTTAGGCCAGAGGCGCGCATGACCCACAACATCTCCGCCAGCAATCTGCAAATCTCCCAGATCCTGTACGATTTTATCGAGAAGGAAGCCGCTCCCCATACCGGCATCAGCCCGCACGACTTCTGGGACGCATTGGCACGCATCGTGGACACGCTTGGGCCGCGCAATCGCGCATTGTTGCAGAAACGCGATGAAATACAGGCAAAAATCGACGCCTGGCACCGCGAACACGATGTGGATTACTACCTGTCGCACCGCGCCGAATACAAACAATTCCTGCAGGACATCGGCTACCTAGTCCCAATCGGCGAAAGCTACCGCATCGGCACGCGCGGCAACGATTACGAAATCTCCATCGTGGCGGGACCGCAGCTGGTGGTGCCGGTGATGAACGCGCGCTATGCGCTCAACGCCGCCAACGCGCGCTGGGGCAGTTTGTTCGATGCACTTTACGGAACAGACGTCATTCCGGAATCAGGCGGTGCCGAAAAGGGCAAGTCATACAACCCTGTGCGCGGCCAGAAAGTGATGGACTACGCCGACGAATTTCTCGACCAGGCCATTCCGCTCAAGCGCGGCCGCCATGGCCAGGTGGTCGAATACCGTCTGGCCAACCAGAACGGCCATGTGGTGGTGGAAGCGGAATTGCGCGATCACACCGTTACCGGCCTGTCCAACCCGGACAAGCTGGTGGGCTTTCAGGGCGGCTTCACCTCCCCCACCTGCATGATGTTCGCCAACCACGGCCTGCATCTGGAACTGCAGCTCGATCGCGAACACTTCATCGGCAAGCAGCATCACGCCGGCGTGAAGGACGTGTACATGGAATCGGCCATGACCACGATCCAGGACCTGGAGGATTCCATCGCCGCGGTGGACGCCGCCGACAAGGTGGACGCCTACCGCAACTGGCTCGGGTTGATGAAAGGCACGCTTACCGAACAGGTGAAAAAAGGCGGTGAAACCTTCACCCGCAAACTGGCGCCCGATCGCCTGTACAAGGGCACCAGCGGCGAAACCGTCATCATGCAGGGGCGCAGCCTGCTGCTGGTGCGCAACGTGGGCCACCTGATGACCACCGACGCCGTGCTCGACAACGACGGCAACGAAATCCCCGAAGGCATTCTGGACGCAATGGTCACGTGCCTGTGCGCGCTGCACGACCTGAAAGGCAACGGCCCGTTCCACAACAGCCGCGAAGGCAACATCTACATCGTCAAGCCGAAGATGCACGGCCCCGAGGAAGTGGCGTTTACCAACGATCTACTCGACATGACCGAAGACGCGCTTGGCCTGCGCCGCAACACCATCCGCGTGGGCGTGATGGACGAAGAACGCCGCACCAGCGTGAATCTCTACGAATGCATCCGCGCCGTGAAGGATCGTATCTTCTTCATCAACACCGGCTTTCTCGACCGCACCGGCGACGAAATCCACACCAGCATGCTGGCCGGCCCGTTCGTGCCCAAGGAGGCCGTCAAGGGCCAGCCGTGGATCAGCGCGTATGAAAATTCCAACGTCGACAACGGCGTGGCCGCCGGCTTCACCGGCAAGGCGCAGATCGGCAAGGGCATGTGGGCGAAACCGGACATGATGGCCGACATGATGGCGCAGAAGGTGATCCATCCCAACATGGGCGCCAACTGCGCCTGGGTGCCCTCGCCCACCGCCGCCACGTTGCACGCCATCCACTATCACCAGATCAACGTGGCCAACACGCAGCGTCAATTGTCGGCGCGCCCGAAAGCCAGCGTGGACGACATACTCACCATTCCGCTGATGCTCAAGCGCGATCTCACTCCCGAACAGATCCAGGCGGAACTGGACAACAACATCCAGGGCATCCTGGGTTACGTGGTGCGCTGGATCGATCAGGGCGTGGGTTGTTCCAAGGTGCCGGACATCCACAACGTGGGGCTGATGGAAGACCGCGCCACGCTGCGCATTTCCAGCCAGCACGTGGCCAACTGGCTGCTGCACGGCATCTGCACCGAAGCGCAGGTGCTCGATACCTTCAAGCGCATGGCGGCGGTGGTGGACAAGCAGAACGCGGCCGATCCCGCCTACCTTCCGATGGCGCCCGGCTTCGAGGGCACCGCCTTCAAGGCGGCCTGCAACCTGGTGTTCAACGGCCGCGAGCAGCCGAACGGGTATACCGAACCGGTGCTGCACGCCATGCGCCGCGAACTCAAGCAACGGCAGGCGCAGGCCTAGCCGCCGCAACGCTAGGGCTTGGCGCGCGCCGTTTTCCTGCGTGCGGTACCTGCGGTGCCACGCGCATTGGCCGGCGCAGCCTTACCCTCGGCGGCAAGCCTGAACACGCAGCGGTTGCCGCCGCGCACGATGCATTCGCCGTGCTCCACCTTGCCGCGGCCAAGCGCTTCCAGAAACGCCAGATCGAAATCGCATACTTCGGGATGTTCCCGTGCCAGTGCGTGGAACACGCAATTGTGCGCATGAATTTCCTTGTCGCGGCCACGAAAGAACACGTTGGCTTCGTACCCGCTCTGGTTCATGCGCGCCACGATGGCTTCCTCGTTCAGCGCTTCATCGGGCGCAATGGACGTGGCAAGGTCACGTCCCATGTCGCGCATGAGCTGCGTCAGGTCTTCGTTGCCACGGGCGTCGATGATGCGCTGTATCAACAATCTGGCCATCAGCGGATATTGCTTGGGAAACGCCGCCCGTCCCTGTTCCGTGAGCGTATAGAGCAGTTCGGGGCGACGTCCGGTGGGCCGTTGGCCGCAGCGCTGGATCAAATGTTCCCGTTCCAGAGAGGCCAGATGCTGGCGCACGGCATTGCGCGTCACCCCCAGCTTGCGCACCAGTTCATCGACGCTGGCGCCCTCCGGCGAATAAAGCAGAATGCTCAACAGGGATTTCTGGGTATCGCCCAAACCGGTAATCATTGGCGCGGCTCCCGCGAGCCTGGAAAATGGTGATAGGAAAGCGCCCGCATGCGGTACGTAATACCGCATGCGGGCGCCGCTAGAATAACACCTCGATCCGCGCCGCAACCAATGTCGCCGGCGCGAACGGCAAAATCCGCACCGCGCCGCGGCACTCAGAACTTGTCAGGAAATTGTTTGACCAGCGCGGCCGTCAACGCATCGGAAATCGCCTGGATATGCGTGCGCATGGCCTGCCAGGTTTGCGCTTCGGTGGCGTAGTCGCCGGCAGCGATCTGCTGAATCTGGGCGACGTGATGGCTACCGTGTGCGCCCAGCAGGGAGAACAGGGTATCGCGCGGCAGGTAGGGATTGGCGCCCGCCAGGAAGTCGGCGATTTCGCCCGCATTGCCGGTCAGATCCGATACGGCGCTTTCCTGCTGCGATTCATCGCCCGCCACAGTAGCGTCGCTGTATTGCTTGATCGCACCCCAATGTCCCGCCAGGAGGCCAAGCAAGGCATCCGCCGCCGGTTGTCCGTAAAGCGGCGCAATGCTGTTGGCGATGGCGCCGGCGTTGGCCACCACCTGCTCGCTAGCAGTATCGGCGGCGGCTTGCTGATTTTGTGCATTGGCCACTACGTAATTACGCACCCAGAACACGTGCTCTACCCAAAGATCGCGCAGCGCCAGCTGGGTATCGACGGCCGCCGCGGAAGGCTGGTCCTCCGCCGGCGCGGCGTAGGTGGTGGGAACGAAGGCAAGGGTGGCAACGAGGGCGAGCAAGGCAACTGACGCTTTCATGACGAATCTCCAGGAATTATTGAGGCAATAAAAACATCCAAATATGTTTTTATGGCGGAATCCTACTCCCACACCCCCAAGCGGCGCAAGCAGGTGAAGGCAGAACGATAGAAAAGAAAGATGGAAAGGGAGGCAGGCCTCAGCCGGCTTCTTCCCCATACTGGAAGATGCTGTCCAGCGGCTGGCCGAACACGCGTGCAATACGGAACGCAAGTTCCAAAGAAGGCGAGTACTTGCCGGCCTCGATGGCGATGATGGTCTGGCGCGTTACCCCTACCCGCTCCGCCAGGTCCTGCTGGGTCATCTCGTTTGCCTCGAAGCGCAGGCGGCGGATCTGGCAGCGAATGGCGGGACGGCGGCCCATCTCAGCTACCCCGCCGGTACAGATAAAGACGCAGCGACAAGCTGGCGATGGACGCCGCCATCAGCACCCGCAGCAGCATGTGGGCGATCATCAGCGGCGTGAGCATGAGGTATTCGCCGGGCCCCAGATGCAGTTCCTGCAGTACGATCGTGCCCATCACCCACAGCACGCCGCTTGCCATCACCACGCTGTACAGCACCTGGCCGCGCGCCTGGATCTGCCTGTCGCGCTCGTCCATGGGTTCCTGCTTCTGCTGTTTATGGAACAGCCAGGACAATACCACGCTGATCGCCACGGCCAGGTACACGGTGTTGACGATCAGCTGCGACATCGCCTCGCCGGACAGGGCTTCGTCGCCCAGCTTCACCAGCCGCGCCTCCTGCGGGAAATAGTAGATGGCCACGGCAATATAGGTGAGCAGCCTGAACCACAAGCCTTCTTCGCGGATGGAAATATCGCGCAGTCCTGCCCGCATCGGCGGATCCTCTGGGAATGTTGCGTTGTAAAAAATAGCAGACACAATGTTAACTATTTTTTACATTGCAATACCAGCGAAAACAGCGTGGCCCGATAAAAATCCGGTCAATGCGTCAAGGCATAAAGGGCGAAGTTCACGCCCAGCCGTATCGCCAGGTTGGCTTCGTACTGGGGATAGCCGGGGTCGTCGGCACGCTGCCAGCCGTCGGCGACGTCATTGTTGTAGGTGATCATCACCATGACGCGGCCGTCGTCGTCGAGAACGCCGCGCCAGTGCGGGGTAACGCCACCGTCGCGGTAGCCCTGCGGCAGGTATTGCCAGGTGGGAATCTGGCGCTTGTCGCTGAGGTCGTAGGGATGGTGGAAAATGGGATGGTCGTCGGGCAGGTCCACCACCAGGCGGTCGGGAAACACGCGGCGCAGGGTGGCGATGAAGCCGTCCCATTCGGCCTGCCCATAGAAGCTGTCGCACAGCAGAAACCCGCCTTTGAGCAGATATTCGCGCAGCCTGAGCGCCTGGTAGTCCGTCAGGTTCCAGGAACCGACCAGCCCAGAGATCAGAAACGGCCAGTCGAAGGCGCTGTCCTCATCGAGATTCACCGCCTGTTCCACCGCGCGCACGTCGAGCGTGGTCAACCGCCCCAGCAGGCGGGCAAAGGTGCGATCGCCATCGGGATAGTCCACCGTCCACGCCGTGCCGCCCTGGCGCCAGTCGCCACGGCCGCTGCCGAACGGACCGCGGTCGTACTGTGGAAACATCAAACGCCCCACCACGAACTCGGCCGGCTCAGGCTGTTGCTGCGCCGGCGGTTCGCGCCGGTAACGACCACGTTCGATGCTTGGGTATTCGCGCCACTCGCTCTGCGCCTGCAGCAGATCCGTGCCGAGCAGACAGCCGAGCAGCAGCAACAAGCGGAACACGCTCATGGAATGTCTTTACTCCCGCCATGCTTGTCCTGCCCGCGCGCCCGGCGCCGTGAAACCGGCGCGGGGCGGGCCTTTGCATGCTACTCGGGAAGCGCGAACACGTACAACGCATTGGACGCGGGGCTGTTGTCCAGATTGAGCTTGATCGGCCCCATGGAGCCGGTGTTGAGCCCCGGATGCGAGAGATTATTGCCGGTGATGATCGCCACGTACTGCCGGCCGTCCACCGAATAGGTGATGTTGCTGGTGGAGATCGGACCGCCGACGATGGTTTCCCACAGCACCTCGCCGCTTTGCGCATCCTGCGCGCGGAAGCGGCGGTTGATGTCGCCCCAGAAGATCAGGTCGCCCGCGGTGGCCAGGATGGAACTGTTGGTGGGAATGCGCCCGGTGTTCCAGCGCGTGATCTCGCCGGTTTCCAGGTTGACCTTGGCCAGGCCGTTCAGCTCGTCGAGATCGCTGCCCGGCACCGGGATGCCGATGCGGCTTTCCGGCATGGCGGGCAGGGTTTCGGTCGCTGGCGTGGCGGCGGTCATGTTCAGGCAGTTGTTGATGTACGGCACGTACAGGCTGTTGGTGCGCGGGCTGTACGCGCTGGGCCAGTAGCTGCGCACGTTGAAGTAACAGATGATGCGGTGGGCGCCGGGCTCATCGAGCACCAGGTCGCGGTTGATCACCGTGCGGCCGGTTTCCACGTCGATGTCGCTGATCAGGAAGTTGGGCACGTCGCCCGGGAACGGCGAGGCCCACAGGAATTCCCCGGTGGCCTTGTCCAGCGCCCACATGCCGCCGCCCTCGCCCACGTTGACCACGATGTCGCGCTCCTGGCCCGGCTGCAGTTTCGGGCTGATCCACTTCACGTGTTCGGGATCGGGCGCCACCTTGGTGTGCACGATCACGCGTTCCTGGTTCATGTCCTCGTCCCAGTCGTCGCCCGGCAGGTGCTGGTAGTACCACTTGAGCTTGCCGGTCTGCGGATCGATGGCCAGAGTGGAATTGCTGTACAGGTCCACCGGCGCCATGGTGGGCACGGCGTCGGAATCGCCGTGGCGCTCCAGCCGCGTGTAGGGGCTGGGATTGGCCACTCCCCAGAGCAGGGTGTGCGTTTCGGCATCGTAGCCGCCGGGCAGGCCCCAGGAACTGACGCGGCGGTCGTCGAGCGGCAGCCCGGCCCAGGTATCGACGCCCGGCGGATCTTCCGGCGCCTGCACCAGGTTGAAGGTCCATTTGAGTTCGCCGGTACGCGCATCGTGCGCGGTGATGTTACAGCTTGCCTGGGTGCGGCAGGTGCCGCTGGACATCACCATGCCCTCCACCACGATGGCGCCGCTGGTGTTGCCGCGGCCAGGCGTGGGCGCTTCCCAGCGCACGGCGCCGGTCACGGCGTCGAGCGCCACGATGGTTTCGTCCGGCGCAGTGAAATAGACCATGTCGTCATAGATGGCCAGGGTTTTGGAACGGCCGCCGCCACCGGCGCCTGGATTGACGTAGTCGCGCTGGTATTCCCAGATGGTATCGCCGGTGGTGGCGTCCAGCGCCGCCACGTTGGAACCGGGCAGCGTAATGTACATCACGCCCCTGTAAACGGTGGGAATGGTTTCGGTGATGCCGGCGGGCAGCCCCTTGGACCAGGCCAGCCCCAGCTGCCTGACATTGGAACGATTGATCTGGTCGAGCGGACTGAAGCGCTGCGCGTCGGGCGTGCGGCTGTACCAGAGCCAGTCGGCGGGATCCGGGTTTGCCAGCATGGCATCGGTCACCGGTTTGAAACCATCGATGCTGCTCATCGAAGAATAGCGATTGCGCGGCACCTCCGCGGCGCCATCCGCCAAAACCACGTTGCTCGCCAGTTGGCGCAGATAGGCCACCAGGTCCGGAAACTGGCTGTCGCTGAGCGCTGCCGGGGGCATGCCCTTCACCGGATTGCCCACCTTGAGAAAGTCGATCAGCGCCCCGTCTTCCTCGCTCGCCACCCGCTGCAGGACCGAGGGCCCGAGCACACCGCCCTGCCCGTCGGCGCCGTGGCAGTGGGCGCAGGTCTCGGTGAAGAAGCCGAGGCCGGTGGCGGCATCCTGCGCCATGGCCGGGGTGCTGGCGGCAATGGCGGCAAACAGGACGCTGGAAACGAAGGGAAGGTGGCGCGGATGTACCATGGCTATGCGGTTCCTGAGCTTGTTCTTGTTATCGGTCTATTTATCGACCCGTTTATCGACCTGTTCATCGGGCCTGCCGATCACAGGTTGCGTGGGGCGTCGACAGAGCGCGCGCGCGAGGTCATGCCCGCGCTACATCGCGAAGGATTCTATAAGAACTTTCGAAGCCCCTGCACTGCCTGCGCCGTCATTTCCTTGCGTCCATAAATTGCCCAGTTCGGACCTGTTCGGTCCCGCCGAATCCCCCGAATTACACATCTCATACAAAATAACCCCGGCCACGTACATATTTCGGCTTTTTTTGCGGGGTTGGCATCGCTAACCTTGCGCAGTCCGAGTTGAGTGAGGTGACCATGAGATTCCTGACCGCGCCCCTGTTCCTGGCAGCCAGTCTGGCCAGCCTGCCCCTGCGCGCGCAGGACTACGTCTGCATGGAAAGCACGCTGGGCGATTTCTGCCTGCACCTGTTCCGCGACACCGCCTCGCGCACCGTCGACAACTTTCTCAAATACGTGAAGGACGGCGACTACGACAACGCCATCATCCACCGCAGCGCGCTCACCACCAGCCGCGAACCGTTCGTGCTGCAGACCGGCGGCTACACGCTGCAGGACGGCAGGGTGCTGGAAATTCCCACCGATCCGCCGGTGTACAACGAATTCGGCCGTTCCAACCAGCGCGCCACGGTGGCCATGGCCAAGCTGGGCAACAATCCCAACAGCGCCACCAGCCAATGGTTCGTCAACCTGAGCGACAATTCCGCCAATCTCGATCACCAGAACGGCGGCTTCGCGGTATTCGCGGAAGTAGTCACCGGCATGGACGTGGTGGACACCATCGCCCGCCTGCGGCGCGCCAAGCTCGACGCGCTTGGGCCGGCCTTCACCGAAGTGCCCGTTACCTCTGCCTACGGCGTTGCGTCCGTGCAGACCAACGACCTGGTGCTCATCAAGCACGCCTACGCGCTGTACAAATTGCCGAGCCCCTATCACTGCAGCATCAACAGCCCACAGGACGCCCTGGCCGAATTCTGCCGCGGCGCGGTCACCCTGCCGGTCATGATCGGCAACGAGCCCTACGCCGCCACGCTGCAACTGGTGGACACGGAGCCCACGCTGACGCTGGTGGTGGACAAAACCACCCTGCGTCCCCTGCAGCAGGTGCCCGCCGAGGTCGCCCGCTTCGACGCCACCAGCAACACGCTGTACATCCCGTCCCTGCGCCACGGCGACAGGCTGTTCCGCAACATCAGCCTGAACCTGGTGGACAAGGGCGGGCTGCGTTTCATGCTGGATTCCTTCGCCCGCTTCTGAGTGCGCCCTCTGGGCCGGAGAAAACCCGGCCCGCCTACCAGCCCGCAAATATGCCGCGCGTCCCTTGTCATGCCCCGGCCATGCTTTAACATGGCACACCGACCTCAAGAATACCGCCTCACCACGCGCTGAACATGCTCCAGCAAAGCACGCCCTATCTGCCTTTCGGGCCCTACCAGACGATCATCGACGGCATGCATCTGCTGCTGTCGCTTGGCGAGGCGGTGATCAAGCTCACCGGACCCGCACAGGCCGGCAAAAGCGCGCTGCTGCTGCAACTGCAACGCCAACTGCAGCAGGAAGGGCAACTGGCGCTGCTGCTTGCACCGCCGCCCGCTTCCGTCGACGCGCTGCACGCCCAGCTGCGCCAGCACCTGGACCTGCCCAATGAGCAAAACCTCCACCAGGCGCTGCATACGCAGTTGCTGCAGCACCCGTCCGCTTCGCAACAATTGATCCTGCTGCTGGACGACGCCGACACGCTCGACGACGACACGCTGCTGGCCACGTGGCTGCTGCGCGATGTCACCGACAACGGCCGCTCGCTGCTCAGCCTGGTGCTGTGCGGCACTCCCGCACTCAATGCGCGGCTCACCGCGCCCGTCTATTCACCGCTGGTGCAACGGCTATCGCTCAGCTACGCGCTCGAGCCGCTGTCGCTGCGCCAATTGCGGGAATTCGTGCCGGGCGCCATGGCCACCCTGCAACTGCAGCCGCCGCTGCCCGAGGCGGCGGAGCTGGCACAACTGCACGCCACCACAGCCGGCTATCCCGCCGCCGTGATCGAGGCGCTGCAACAGCGCATTCCCCCTCCCCCGCGCCCGCCCCGGCTTGCGGTGGAGGAACCGGCCATTGCGCCGCCACGCCTGCGCCAGGTGCGGCAGCGCAGCACCAAAACCACGTCGCTGCTCCTGCCCGTGCTGGCCATGCTGTTTGGCAGCCTGTTGCTTGCGGTGAGCGCCTACGGTTTCTGGCTGGATACGCAGCCGGTGCGCAACAGCGGCGACAGCGCGGTGTCCAGTACGCTACCCGCCAGCCCCGCAGTGCCGCGCACGCCATTGCCGGCCACCCGCCCAGCCACCATTGCGATCGCGCCGGGCGCGCCGTTGGCACCGCTGGTGCGTGCTCCGCTGGCGCTGCCTCCACTGCCGGACACGCCGCACGCGGAACTGCCGGCACAGCCGCAGGGATATCTGCCCACCCAGGCGGAACTGCAGAGGCTGATCGATTCCTGGCTCGACGCCTGGCAGCGCGGCGATCAAGCCACCTATCTCGGCTACTACCACACCGATTTCGCGCCGTTGTACCAGGCCACGCGGGAGCTGTGGCGCAACCAAGCCGTGGCCATGCTGGCCGGGCCGAAGCCGCTCGACATTTCACGCGAAACGCTGGACATCACCGCCATCGACAGGATCGGCGTGCATGTGCAGTTCTGGATGGAATACCGCACCGCCGGCAATGCCGAGCGCCTGCTCAAGGAGCTGTACGTGGGGCGCGACCTGGACGGCCAGGTGCGGCTGCTGCAGGAATTCGAACGTGAGCCCTGAGCGCGCCGGCGCCATTTGGCGGCCGGCAGGGGCATGGTTTGAGGATAGCGGGATGCGGGTCGGGATGGCTGGCCAACCGCCAGCCGCACTAATCAACCGAGATAATAAGCCGTTCCCGCGAACAGCAGCCGCGCGGTGCGCATGATCGAGGTGCTCTTGGGCACCAGCACGGAAGGATCGTCGTCCAGCTCCACTTCCACGCCCATGGCGCCGGTGGGATGTTCCACCAGGCACATGCGGCGCTTGCCGGTGGGAATATTGGCCAGATCGTGACCCACGGCGCCCGGAATGTTGGCCGCGGTGGCCACGCTGGCGGCGGCAAGCACGCCCACCGCATCGTGCACGCGGTGCGGAATGAAGCTGCGGGTGTTGATCAGCCCGCCGTTCTTCGGCGGCGACACAATGGTCATCTTCGGCACCGTCTTGTCCTTCACGTCGCCCAGGTTCATCAGCGGACCGCAGGCCAGGCGCAGCGCTTCGATGGTTTGCTTGAGGGGCGCGTTGCCTTCCAGTTCCTGGATACTTTCATCGCCATCGAGGCCAAGATCGCGCGCGTCGATCATCACCACCGGCATGCCGTTGTCCACCATGGATACCTTCAGTCCATTCACCTCGTCGACGAAATTGCCGGTGGGGAACAGGGCGCCGCAGCTGGAGCCGGCCACGTCCACGAACTCGATCATGATCGGCGCATGCGTGCCCGGCACGCCGTCGATGGCGGCGTTGCCGGCGTACTCCACCTGGCCGCCGGGCGTCTGGATACGCTGCTTGGCGATGCTGTCGGTGTTCTCCATGTACACGGTGACCAGCGTTTCACCGTCATTGGCTTTTACCAGGCCTTTTTCGATGGCAAAGGGACCGACGCCGGCGAGGATGTTGCCGCAGTTCTGGCTGGTGGAGGTTTTGGCCTCATCGACGAACACCTGCACGAACAGATAGTCCACGTCCACGCCGGGGCGCGTGGATTTCTTGATGATGGCGACCTTGCTGGTGAGCGGATGCGCGCCGCCCACGCCGTCGATCTGGCGCTTGTCGGGCGACCCCATGATGCCGAGCAGCGCCTTGTCCAGCTCCCCGGGGTCCGTGGGCAGGTCTGCGGCCAGAAAGTAAGTGCCCTTGGACGTACCGCCGCGCATCAGCAGGCAGGGAATGGCTTTTTGCATGTTTACCTCGAATGACAGGATGATGCCCGAAGGCCGGCGGCGCCCGCCGCCGGGATCAGGCAAAGCGGTTGACATTATCCGGAACTCGCCGGGCAATGTGAATCGGCGCAAACGAACCGCCAGGTTCGCCGGTGCCAGAAAAAATCAGGGAATTTCAACTAGTTGATCGCGCGAATGCATTTGAGACTCCCTCTGGCGCTGCATATAATGACGGCCTTTTTTCAAGCCAGTGGAAGTCTTCCCCATGATGAAGCCAGTCGCAGTACGCAATATTTCCCGCGCGGAGCAATCCGTTATCGACGAACTCGGCCAGATGGGCGTGGCCACGGTGCACGAGGCCCAGGGCCGCGTGGGCCTGATGGCGCCCTACATGCGTCCGGTTTACAGCGGGGTGCGGCTGGCGGGCAGCGCGATAACCATTCTGGCGCAGCCGGGCGACAACTGGATGGTGCACGTGGCCATCGAGCTGTGCCAACCGGGCGACATCCTGGTGGTGGGCATCACCGCAGAGAGCACCGACGGCTACTTCGGCGACCTGCTGGCGCATTCCTGCATGGCGCGCGGCGTGCGCGGCCTGATCATCGACGCCGGCGTGCGCGACACCCGCGACCTCAAGGAAATGGGCTTCCCCGTGTGGTCGAAAGCCATTCATTCCAAGGGCACCGTCAAGGAAACCCTGGGCTGCGTGAACGTGCCGATCGTATGCGCCGGCGCCATCGTGAACCCCGGCGACATCATCGTGGCCGATGACGATGGCGTGTGCGTGGTGCAGCGCCAGCATGCCGTGCCCGTGCGCGACAAAGCCAAAGCGCGCGAAGAGGCCGAAGTGGCCAAGCGCGTCAAACTGCAGGCCGGCGAGCTCGGCCTGGACATCTACAAGATGCGCGAGCGCCTGGAAAAAGCCGGCCTGACGTATCTCGATTCGCTGGATGACCTGAAATAAGCGCGCCAAGTTTCCCTTTGACAATCACCAGCAGGAGATCCCGATGAAAGTATTGATGGTAGGCCATGGCGCCTTCGCCCAGAAGCACATGGACGGAATCCAGAACATCGACGGCGTGGAAGTTACCGCCATTTGCGGTCGCCGCGAGGATGCCACCCGTGAAGCTGCCGAAGCGCGCGGCATCAAGCAATGGAGCACCGACCTGGCCGAGTGCCTGAAATTCGACGTGGACGCGGTGATCATCACCTCCGCCACCCAGGTGCACGCCGCCCAGGCCATCCAGTGCCTGCAGGCCGGCAAGCACGTGCAGGTGGAAATCCCCATGGCCGATACCCTGGTCGACGCCCGCGCGATTCTCGCCGCGCAGCAGGACATGGCCGCCAAAGGCACCAAGCTGGTGGCCATGGCCGGCCACACGCGCCGTTTCAACCCGTCGCACCAGTGGGTCCACAACAAGATCAAGGCTGGCGAACTGAAGGTGCTGCAGATGGACGTGCAGACCTACTTCTTCCGCCGCACCAACATGAACGCCGCCGGCGGTGTGCGCAGCTGGACCGACCACCTGCTGTGGCACCATGCCTGCCATACCGTGGATCTGTTCCAGTACCAGACCGGCGAGAAAGTGGCGCACGCGTTCGCCCTGGAAGGCCCGCATCACCCCGACCTCAAGATCGCCATGGATATGAGCATCAGCATGAAGACCACCGGTGGCGCAATCTGCTCGCTGTCGCTGAGCTTCAACAACGATGGCCCGCTGGGCACCTTCTTCCGTTACATCTGTGACAACGGCACCTACCTGTGCCGCTACGACGATCTGTTCGACGGTAAGAACGACCAGATCGACGTGTCGAAAGTGGACGTGTCCATGAATGGCATCGAATTGCAGGACCGCGAGTTCTTCGCCGCCATCAAGGAAGGCCGCGAGCCGAACTCCTCGATCGCACAGTGCCTGCCGGCGATGGAAACGCTGGATACGCTGGAGCAGTGTCTGGAACGCACCAAGTAAGTTTTGGTTGTGTGGGAAAGGGAGCTTCGGCTCCCTTTTTTATTCAAGAGGGCTTTACGACCGTGATGATTGTGGTCCGCGTCGATCAACCGGTAGAACTTCTCCCCCCAGTCTCATCAGCCAGCACTTCGGCGGCAATCTCGAAGCTGCGTATACGCGCATCATGGTCATAGGCATGACAGGTGAGAATCAGCTCATCCACGCTGGTGCGTGCGAGGAAACGGTCGATGAAGGCCTTCACTTCGGTGTGCGTACCCACCGCCGACTCCGACAATACCTGCTCCGCCATGGCGATTTCCTGGGGCAGCGCGATGTCACTCAGATCATCCACCGGCGGTTTGAGCGGCCCCGCCTGCCCGCGCCGCAGCGAGATGAACCCCTGCATCATGCCGCGCTTGAGCCGCTCGCCTTCCACAAGCGTATCAGCCGCGAACACGTTGATCGCCGCGCCGGCATAAGGTGTCGGATGCGCCTCGCTTGGCCGGTAGCTTTGCCGGTAAACCGCCAACGCCTGGTCCAGCGCCGCCGGCGCGAAATGCGAGGCAAACAGATACGGCAACCCAAGCGCTGCCGCCAGCTGCGCGCCGAATAGGCTGGAGCCAAGAATCCACAACGGCACTTGCAGGCCATGCCCCGGCACCGCCTTGATGCCATCGTGACCCGCCGCGAAATAATCCTGCAGTTCGCGCACGTCCTGCGGAAAGGTTTCGTCGGCACGGAAATTCTCGCGACGCAATGCATATGCCGTTTTGCCGTCGGTACCCGGCGCGCGCCCGAGCCCGAGATCCACGCGCCCCGGATACAGGCTGGCCAGCGTGCCGAATTGCTCGGCGATGATCAACGGCGAATGGTTCGGCAACATGATGCCGGCCGCGCCGATACGGATATGCCGCGTGGCCTCCGCCACGAAACCCAGCGCCACCGCGGTGGCCGCACTGGCGATGCCCGTGGAATTATGATGCTCCGCCATCCAGAAACGCTTGTAGCCCAGCCGTTCGGCATGAACAGCCAGCGCACGGGAATTGAGCAGGGCTTGTCTGGCACTACCACCTTCGATGATCGGCGCGAGATCGAGCAGAGAGAATGCTTGCATTGGAATACCGCCAGCTGGGTTTCGGATATCGGAGTGTAGCGCAGGCACGGTATCGAGTGGGGCGCAGGTTCGGCTACCATGGCCACCTTGCTGTAGAAATGTCACTTTTCTTTTTTGGGGCACGGGAGCGCTACCTTTGATTTCACACATCACGGCCAGTCTGCAGGAAGCACAACGCGCTCTGGATAATCTTCTGAACGATGCGGAAACCCTGCAGGCCATTGCCAAAGCTGGCGAGATTCTGTGCGCCAGTCTTGAGGCCGGCGGCAAGTTATATTCCTGCGGCAACGGTGGTTCGATGTGCGACGCCACGCATTTTGCGGAAGAGCTGACCGGGCGCTACCGCAAGAACCGTCGCGGGCTTGCCGCGATTTCCATCAACGATCCCAGCCATCTCAGCTGCGTGGCCAACGACTTCGGTTACGATTTCGTGTTTTCCCGCTATCTGGAAAGCCATGGGAACGTGGGCGACGTATTGCTGGCGCTGAGTACCAGCGGCAAAAGTCCCAATATCATCAAGGCGGTCGAGGCAGCCAAAGCACTTGGTATGACGTCGATCGTCCTCACCGGCAGGATCGATTCACCCTTGGCAGACATGGCGGACCTCTGCATCTGTACGCCCGGTGGTGAATTCGCCGATCGCGTTCAGGAGCTGCATATCAAGGTGCTCCATATTCTGATCGAATTGGTGGAAAGGCATTTCTGTCCGGAGAACTACTTGACGGAAATGTAGTGCCACTTCGGTGCGTTCGAAGCTACTGTGTCACGACTGTTACCCGCTCTGTCACTGCCAAGCTGGTGGTCCGCATCAGTATCGTTGCGCCTCTGTCATCCCTGTTGCCCAGCCAGGGTACGCTGCAAGCACATCCATGTGGCGCTCGGCTCCGGGCCATCCCTGGCCCTACGACGCCCCTGGCTGGGCAACAGGGATGACAGAGGCTTGGCATTAAACTTCAGTGTTACGCATAAGAGTTCGATTCGGTTTCGATGTCTCGGTTCATTGAACTGACCAAGCGATCTCATGCGGAACCACGATGCCGAATATCTGCAGCCGGTGGTCGGGATAGGCCTTCGGGGGGCGTCGTAGGGCCAGGGATGGCCCGGAGCCGAGCGCCACATGGATGTGCTTGCAGCGTACCCCCGAAGGCCTATCCCGGCCAGCGGCTGCAACAGTCTCTATGCGGGCCACCTCCTGCGGCGCCAACCAACACCCAAAAGTACAATTGTTGAATTATCGGAACAATACTGCTTTACTCAGCCAGCAAACAGAACAAGAGGCTCACCCCGATGCCCGCCCTCGCCAAAAAAATGCTGTTTGTCAGCATGGCCTCAGCCTTCGCCAGCATTCCCCTATCCGCTCACGCCGCCTCCTGTGCCGAGCTTGCCGATTTAGCACTGCCAAATACCAGCATCACGCTCGCCGAAGACGTGGCGGCTGGTGCTTATCCGGCACCAGCCAATGCCCAAAACCCTTATGCTGCGCTACCAGCATTCTGCCGGGTGGCAGCCACCCTCACGCCTTCCGGCGATTCCGACATCGGGATCGAAGTATGGCTGCCGCTCGAGAACTGGAACTGCAAGTTATTGAGTGTTGGCAACGGCGGCTGGACCGGTTCCATCGCCACCGGTGCATTGGCAGAAGGCGTCGCACGCGGCTATGCCGCCGCCAGCACCGACACCGGCCATCAGGGCGGCAGCGCCAGTTTTGCGCTTGGGCATCCGGAAAAGCTGGTGGATTTCGCCCATCGCGCCACGCATGAAATGACGGTACAGGCGAAAGCCATCGCGGCGCGCTTCTATGACAACGCGCCGCGCCACAGCTACTTCAACGGCTGTTCCGCCGGTGGGCGCCAGGGCATGAAGGCGGCGCAGTTGTATCCACAGGATTACGATGGCATCGTGGCCGGCTCGCCCGGGCTCAACTGGACTGGCCGCGCCCTGCAAACGCTCTGGGTGGCGCAAGGGTCGCAGGCGTCTCCCGGCAGCCTGATCCCCGCCGCTAAATTTCCCACCCTGCATGCCGCTGCCCTGGCGGCTTGTGATGGCAATGATGGGGTGATGGACGGCGTCATCGACAATCCACCGCAATGCACCTTCGACCCCATGGTGCTGCAATGCAGTGCCGGCGATGGCGGTGACTGCTTGACGCCGGCACAGGTGGAAACCGCGCGTCATATCTATGCGCCGGTACGCAACACCGCCACGAACGCCGTCATCGTGCCCGGCCTTTCGCCGGGTAGCGAGCTTGGCTGGAGCACCATGGCGTCGGAGCGGCCTTTCGGTCCCGGCGTGGACTTGTTCAGGTATCTGGTGTTCGGCGATGCCGATTGGGATTTCGCCGCGTTCGATTTCGCGGCCGACGTACCAGCCACGCTGCAGGCTGCGGGGCATCTCGATGCGCTCGACCCGGACTTGAGCGGCTTTTTCTCCGCCGGCGGCAAGCTGCTCTCGTATCACGGCTGGAGCGATCCGCAGATTTCGCCCGGCAGCACCGTGCAGTATTACGAAACGGTGCTGGCCACGATGGGAGGCAGCGAGGCCGTGCAAGCCAATCACCGGCTGTTCATGGTGCCAGGCATGAACCACTGTGGCGGCGGCCCCGGCACTGCCACGTTCGACATGCTGGCGGCGCTCGAAGCCTGGGTGGAAAAGGGAGAAGGGCCTGACAGCATCGTTGCCAGCCATGAAGAAAACGACAGCACTATCCGCACACGTCCCCTGTGTCCTTATCCACAGGTGGCAGTATTCGCGGGCGATGGCAGCACGAACGTGGCGGAAAGCTTCAGTTGCCAGGTGCCCTGAGATACGCAATCCTCGGCATGCCAGCATCGAGGTGCAGCGCCCGCACCAACAGCCCACTAAAAGAGCGGCACCGGCAACAAAGCCCTCCATTCCTCACCGGGATTCTGCGACTTCGCGCAGGATGACGAAGTGGAGCCTGTCATTCCGCGCGCAGTCGCGGAATCCACAGGAAGCCAAAAGGACCAGTCAGTCAGCCGGCAACGCCCACGCCACCAGCTGTGCGCCGTGTCCACTTTCCCCCGGCGCATTGCCGTTCACCGCCATCACCACATATTGCCGGCCAGCGTGCAGGTAGGTCATTGGTAGGCCGCTCTGTGGTCCCGAGGGCAGATTTGTCTGCCACAACTCCTTGCCATTTGCCTTGTCGTAGGCGTGCAGGATGGGTTGGCCACGCGAGCCTTCGCCGGCAAACAGCAAAGTTTTGGTCACCAGCAGCCCCGCCTGTGAACGGCTGCCGGTGGGTGGCACGTTTTGCAGGCCGGCGGCATCCAGTTGCGCCTGGATGTCGGGAGGCGTGCCGCCGTTTGGAATCTGCCAGGCAATCTCGCCCTTGTTCATGTCGTAGGCCGTGATGCGTCCATAAGGCGGCTTGATCAGGCTGAGGCCATGGGCAGTTCCGGCAAGCCGCCGCTGAGCCGGTAAGGGGCATAGTCGGGGTCTTCCGGGCGCACCGGCAGATTGGGCACCAGGCCGAGCACCGTGGGATTGGTGGTGGAACCGACGTAGACAAACCCCGTTTGCGGATCCGCCGCGCCGGAGGTCCAGTTGGCGCCGCCACCGAAACCCGGCAGTTGAAGGGTGCCGCGATTGTCGTCGCTGACCAGCGAGGGCGGCGTGTAGACCGGTCCGGTCGTGTAGACCTCGAGCGCTGCGACGGCGGCCGCGCGCAGGGCGGGCGTGAAATCGATCAGATTGTCTTCGGTAAGCCCCTGCACGTCGAAACCGGGCGGCTTGCTGGGAATGGGCTGGGTGCGCGACGTCCATTCGCCGGGCACCGTGGTTTGCGGTACTGGCGTTTCCACCAGCGGCCACAACGGTTCGCCGTTGGTACGATCGAATGCGTAGGCAAAGCCTTGCTTGGTCAGCTGCACCACCGCCTTGACGGCGCGCCCGTCCACGTTCAAATCCAGCAGGATGGGATGCGCGGGATTGTCGTAGTCCCAGATGTCGTGATGCACCAGTTGCTGGTGCCACACGCGCGCGCCGGTGTCGATGTTCACCGCCACCAGACTGCTTGAAAACAGATTGTCGCCGGGGCGGGCGCCGCCGTAGACGTCGTTGGTGGGTGCTTCCACCGCCAGGTAGAGATAACCAAGCGCAGGGTCCACCGAAAACGGTCCCCACACGCCCGCGTTGCCGGTGTATTCCGCCGAACCGTCGAGCCAGGATTCGTAGCCGTATTCGCCCTTGCGCGGAATGGTGTGGAAGGCCCACTTGCGCGCGCCGGTGCGCACGTCGAAGGCCAGCACGTCGCCCTTGACGTTGGTTTTGTTCAGGCGTCCAAGCGCGGGACCTACCACCACGGTATCGTGGGCGATGACCACCGGCGAGGAATTGCCCAGGCGTCCCAGCAGATCGCCATCGAAATCCAGGTCCAGCGCCTGCAGCATGTCGACGATGCCGCCGTTGCCGAAACCGGCCACCGGCCGGCCGCTGTGCGCATCGAGCGCGATGAGCTGGAACCCCGGCGTGGCGAACAGAATGCGATCGTCGCCCTGCCCGTCGCTCCACCAGGAGACGCCGCGATGCACCGTGCGCGGTGCCGTGGCGAAGCGGTCGCCTTCCTCGGGGCGATAGATCCACAGCGTTTCGCCGGTGCCGGCATCCACCGCCACCACGTAGCGGCGCAGATCCATGGTGAAGTACAGCACGCCATCGACCATCAACGGCGTGGTTTCGCTGGCAGGCTGCGCGATCGGCACCAGCGAATCGGACTGCCACACCCATGCCGGTTGCAGCCGGTTCACGTTGGTGGCGTCGATCTGGTCCAGGTTGGAATAGCGGGTACTGCCGGGATCGCCGCCGTACACCGGCCATTGCTGCGTGGCGCCCTCCTGGGCAAACAGCGGCCAGGCAGTCAAGGCAAACAGGATGCCGCAACCGGCGCGACAGAGGGAAAGCGGTGGCAGGCGCATGATGCCCCCAACAAATCAGACTTGGCGTTCTTGTTCTTATGGCCCGGAAACAACAGACTCCGGGCACCCCGTCCGACACGCCCCTTGCGGGGAAAGCGCGATAGCTGTCACGCGGCAGAATAAACCGGTTGTTCCAGCGTGTATACCCCGTCCGCGGCAACACGCGCAACACAAAACCCGCCATTGCCGCGCTTATGGTTGGACTTGTGGAAAAGTTCTGCCTTATGCTGTGGCTCCGAACTTCAGGGTGTGCATGGCCAGGCAATCGGGCCGTGACACGAATAACAACAATCACCATCCGGAAGGGAACGGGTTCATGCAACCAGCCAAGACTGCGTGCCTGTCGATCCTGGCCTGTTTTGTATCCATCGTTTCGGCACAGGACCTGGAAACCGCCGCCGTCACCGAAACCCAGGTGGCAGCCGGCCTTTCGGCCTACCAAACCAACTGCGCCGCCAGCTGCCACCAGAACGACATGAGCGGCAACGGCCCGATCGCTGCGCTGCGCGGCACGCCCTTCACCAGCACGTGGAACAGTCGTTCGGTGGCCGACCTCGTCACCACCATGCGCGGCGCCATGCCGCCCACCAACGTGGGCGGGCTGCCGGCGCAAACCTATGTGGACCTGGCCGCCTTCATTCTTTCGGTCAATGGCGCGGAAATTGGCGACAATGCGCTGCAAGGCGACTCCACGGCACTGATCGGGCAACTGCTGACACAGACACCGCCCGCGGCGTCGCCCTCCCCGTTTCCGACTGCCGCCGTGCAGGAGGAAGTCGTGGGCGTGACGCTGCCAGGTGAAATACCTGACTACCGACCGGTGACCGACGCCATGCTGCAAAATCCCGCCCCGGCCGACTGGCTGATGGTGCGCGGCAACCAGAAGGCCTGGAGCTACAGCGCGCTCGATCAGGTGGATCGCGGCAACGTGCAGGCGCTGCAACTGCAATGGGTATGGGCGCTCGGCGAAGGCGCCACCAACCAGTTGGCGCCGGTGGTGCACGATGGCGTGATGTATCTGTACAACCCCAACAATCGCATCCAGGCGCTCGATGCCGCGGACGGCGAACTGATCTGGGAATACAGCCTGGGCGGTCGCGGCGGCACCATGCGCGGGCTGGCGCTGTACGAGAACAAGCTCATCACCAATACGCCGGACGGCCACATCGTGGCCCTGGACGCGCGCAACGGCGAGCTGCTGTGGAGCGCGTCGCTGGGCGAAGGCTTCGGCAACACCAGCAGCCCGCTGGTGGCCGACGGCAAGGTGTTCACCGGTATGACCAACTGCCTGCGCTTCCGTCCCGAAAAATGCTACGTCAGCGCCTGGAGCGCGGAAGACGGCAAGCTACTGTGGAAATTCGAAACGGTGGCGCGCGCCGGCACGCCCGGCGGCGACACCTGGGGCGGCATCGACGACATGTTCCGCGCCGGCACCGATACCTGGATCACGCCCAGCTACGATGCCGAGCTCGGTATCGTCTACATCGGCGTTTCCCAGCCCAAGCCCTGGATGCCGGTGAGCCGCGGCATGACGGTGTTCGACGACGCGCTGTATTCCAACTCCACGCTGGCGCTCGACGCCGACAGCGGCAAGCTGCTGTGGTACTACCAGCACGTGCCCGGCGAAGTGTTCGACCTGGACGAAGTGTTCGAGCGCATGCTGGTGGACCTGGACGGTCAAAAACTGGTGTTCTCCATCGGCAAGCACGGCATCCTGTGGAAGCTGGACCGCACTGACGGCAAATACCTGGGACACCGGGAAACCGTGCTGCAGACCGCCTTCTCCTATTTCAACCCCGACACCGGCCGCCCACAGTATCGCAGCGACGTGATCGAGTCCGGCATCGGCGACTGGCTCGAGGTATGCCCCTCCTCCGCCGGTGGCAAGAACTGGCACCCGATGAGCTACCATCCCGGCAGCGGCAGCATCGTGATCCCGCTCAGCCAGAGCTGCCTGCGCCAACGCGCCGCCGCGGTGGAATTCGTCGAAGGCGGCGGTGGCGCGGGCGTGAACCGCGAATGGTTCCCCATGCCCGGCACGGACGGCAAGGTGGGCAAGCTGGCGGCCTACGACGTACGCACGATGGAGGAACGCTGGTCGGTGCAACAGGAGGCCTCCTTCATGACCGGCGTGTTGACCACCGCCGGCGATGTGGCCTTCGTGGGCGACATGGACCGCCGCTTCCGCGCGCTGGACGTGGAGACCGGCACCGAGTTGTGGCAAACCCGCCTCGGCACGTCGGTGCAGGGCTTTCCCATTACCTTCAGCGTGAACGGCCGCCAATACGTCGCCATTTCCACCGGTCTTGGCGGCGGCAGCCCGCGCATCGTGCCGTCGCAGCTGACGCCCGACATCCACTACCCCAATTCCGGCAACGCGCTGTACGTATTCGCGCTGCCGCAAATCGTTACCGACGTAGGACAACAATAACAACAAGACGACGCGCAGCATGCGCCACGGGAGGAAATGCCGGATGCCGCAAGGGTTGACACGCAGACTGATCGTTCTAGGCACCTGCGCGCTCTGCGCCACGTTCGCCGGCGCGCAAAGCCTGGAAGTGCCGCGCCTGGCAGACGGCAAGCCGGACCTCAACGGCATCTGGCAAAGCCTCGGCACGGCCAACTGGAACCTGGAAGCGCACGCGCCCTCGCAGGGCGCAGTGGAAACGCTTGGCGCCATCGCCGCCGTGCCGCCCGGCCTCAGCGTGGTGCAAGGCGGCACCATTCCCTACCTCGACAGCAGCCTGGCGCAACGCGAACAGAACCGGGAAAACCGCCGCACCGAGGATCCCGAAGCCAAATGTTTCATGCCCGGCGTGCCGCGCGGCAACTACCAACCCTACCCCTTCCAGATACTGCAGACCGATGGCGACTTCATGCTGGTGTACCAGTTCGCCGGCGCGATCCGAAACATTTACATGAGCGAGCACCAGGAAGCGCCGGTGGACAGTTGGATGGGCTGGTCCAACGGCCATTGGGAAGGCGACACGCTGGTGGTCGAAGTGAGCGGGCTGAACGCCAACTGGCTGGATCGCAGCGGCAACTTTGCCTCGGAACAGTTGCGCGTCACCGAACGCTACACCCTGCTCAACCCCTATATCCTGTCCTATCAGGCCACCCTCGACGACCCCTCGATATTCTCCGAACCGTGGACGATCAGCATGCCGCTATACAAGCACGTGGAAGACAACGCGCGCCTGCTCGAATTCAAGTGCGTGGAGTTCGCCGAGGAAATGCTGTACGGCCACCTGCGCCGCCAGGCGCAGGGCGGGGATGCCAACAACCAAGGAGACCAGCCATGAATGCCTTACGCTCTCACCCGGCCTGGACCGCAGCGGCAGCGCTTTTGAGTTTGTTCTCTGTGTCGGTCTGCACCCAGGCACAGTCCGATTCCGATGTCATTCCCCGCACGTCCTGGGGCCAGCCGCTACTGCAGGGCTACTGGACCAGTTCCACGGTGGTGCCGTTCGAGCGCCCGCACGAGCTTGGCGACAAAGCCTTCTACACCGAAGAGGAGGCACAGGAACGCCTGGAACGCTCGCTGACCACGCAGGAAACCGAAGTGGGCACGCAGGCCGACGTGCATTATCAGCTCGACGATTACGGGCTGAGCCGCGGCCAGAATGAAATCGTGAGCAGCCTGCGCACGTCCATCGTCACCTCGCCCGCCGACGGCCGCCTGCCGCCGCTGCGTGAACAGGCCCAGGAACGCGGACGGCAATTGCAAGCCTGGCGCGCCGAACACGGCTTTGACAGCGCGCCGGATCGTCCGCTTGCCGAACGCTGCATCATCTGGCCACACGAAGGACCGCCGCTGTTGCCGGTGGGCTACAACAGCAACGTGCAGATCATGCAGACCCAGGACCACCTGGTGCTCATGTCGGAAATGATCCACGACGCGCGCGTGATTCCGCTCGACGGCATCACGCCGGACAGCACCGCGATACCGCAGTGGCAAGGCAGTTCCTGGGGCCACTGGGAAGGCGACACCCTGGTGGTGCAGACCACCGGCTTCTCCGGCAGGGCCAACCCGCAGGGCGCGCCCGCGCCCATGGCTCCCAATGCCGTGGTTACCGAACGCCTGACGCGCCTGGACGACAACACCCTCCAATACGCCTTCACCGTGAGCGACCCCACGCTGTGGGAAAGCGACTGGTCCGGCGAATACCTGATGATGGCCACCGAAGGCCCGATATTCGAATACGCCTGCCACGAGGGCAACTACGGACTGCCGAACAACCTGAGCGGCGCCCGCGCCACCGAAGGCAAAGGAGACAACTGATGCGCACACGCTTAGCCAGCCCCACCCTCGCGGCGGCACTCGCTGCCGCGCTGCTGCACACACCGGCGCAGGCGCACCACGCGTTCGCGGCGGAATTCGACGTCAACAGCACCGTGGATTTCACGGGCACCGTCACCAAGGTGGAACTGATCAATCCCCATTCCTGGATCCACCTCGCCGTAACCAACGACCAGGGGCAAACGGAAAACTGGATGATCGAAGGCGGCAGCCCGAACGCCCTGTTCCGCCAGGGCGTCACCAAGACCTCCATCCCCGTCGGCTCCGAGATCACCGTATTCGGCTACCAGGCACGCGACGGCAGCCTGCGCGCCGTAGGCCGCACCATCAACTTCGTCGACGGCACGCCGCTATTCTTCGGCGGCTCGCGCGCGCCGGGAGAGGATCTCGACAAGAACTGAGCGCTTTTTTTGCGAAGTCCGGACTTTTTACTATCCTGACGTTGCCTTTCAGGCACATTCACTCATAACGATGTCAGGAGGACGCCATACAGGTTTTATCCAAGGAAGAATGTTCAACGGTAGCGGGCGCGGAAGTATGTGTGACGGCTATTTCGCGTGTTGATCATTCGAGGGCGCCGGCACCACCGGCGCTCTCTTGAAATCAGAAAGTCGAGGAAATCACAATACCCTGGCGTCTTCTACCGCACACTAACAACATCCAAGAGTCACTAATAACCGTCAGAGGCAGATCATGCGCGCAATCGGCAATTTCCTGTGGTTCATTCTAGGTGGCGTCTTGATGGGGCTGGCATGGTGGCTCATCGGGTTGCTTGCCTATCTGACGATCGTGGGCATTCCCTGGGGCAAGGCGTGTTTCGTCATTGGCCAGTTCACTTTCTTTCCCTTCGGCAAGGAGGCGATCAGTCGCCGCGAACTGCACAACCGTCATGACATCGGCACCGGCAGCCTGGGGCTGATCGGCAACCTGCTGTGGTTTCTCTTTGCGGGGGTGTGGCTGGCCATCGGGCATCTGTGTTCGGCGGTCGCCTGCTTCCTTACGATCATCGGTATTCCCTTCGGCATCCAGCACCTGAAGCTGGCGGGCATCGCGCTGGCGCCAATCGGCAAGACCATCGTGTCCAAGGAAATGGCGGAGGTGGCACGCCGGGCCAATGCCACGAACGGGTTGTCTTCGCTGAGAAATCGCTGAGCGCCTGACTTCGAACACTGAAGACTTTTCGATCCCTGGAAAATCCCTCCTCCGCCGAAAGCTGCCACCAAATGCCGGCAGCGGACATCAAGACTGCCTCTTGATTCGCCCCCAGCCAAACCGTACCTATCGGTTCGTTACTTCAAGCCCGACGGTTTCACAACGACGGCGAACAAATGCACTTTAATTCTCAGTTTCTTCCGGGCGATTCATCTTTGTTCCATATTTAGCAGTCAATAATTCCGCAAAAGTCATAACAAAAAACAACATGTCAGAGGAGAGGGGTAGGCGTGCAAACGTCCGCTAAGGCTTTGCCGGCCAAAAGGCTGCTTGCTGTCGCCGTCGCACTGGGCGGCTTGTTGGGGACTTACGCACAAGGCGCCGAGTCGATCGATGAAATCATGGTCACCGGTTCCAGGATCCGGCAGTCGACGGGAATGACCACCCCGGTGCCGGTAACCGCCGTCACGCTACCCGAGCTCACCAACTTCGATCCCGGGGGGACCGTCTCCGAACAGCTCAATGCGTTGCCGCAATTCTTCGGCAACCGCAGCGCGCAAAGCTCTCCCGGCGCCATGGCCGCCGGCTCCGGCAGTAGTCAGCTCGACATGCGCAACCTGGGCGCCAACCGCACGCTGGTGCTGCTCGATGGTTCTCGTGTGGTACCCGCCGACAGTACCGGCGCTGTCGGTATCGACACCTTCCCCACCGCCCTGATGAGCACCGTGGACGTGGTCACCGGCGGCGCTTCCGCGGCCTATGGCGCGGATGCCCTCGGCGGCGTGGTCAACTTTGTGCTGAACCGGGAATTCGAGGGCTTCAAGGCCGAAGTGGGCACCGGCGCCACCGAAGTCGGCGACGGCCAACGCTGGAATCTCTCGATGGCGGGCGGCAAGCAGATCGGCGAACGCATGCACGTGGTCGGCTCGGTGGAAGCGCTGCACATCAACCAGATCCTGCGGGATCCCACGACGCTCGACGGCGATTGGTGGCAACGCTGGGGCTGGGTGACGAATCCGGCCTGGGTGTCCGCCACCGCGACGCCGAACGAGCCGCAGCGTCTCACCCTGCCCTGGGTGTCCTCCACGGAACACACGCCTACCGGCATGATCTGGGCACGCACCGGCAGCGCCAGTACGTCGCCCCTGATTCCCTTTGCCTTCAACGGCTACACTTTCACGCCTGATGGACAGGACGTGCGGCCTTTCATCAAGGGCGACGTCTATGCGGCGCCGAACGCTCCGGGGTCCACCAAGAGCCAATCGGGCGGCCCGGAATCGCAGGTGGCCAACCGCGCCTTCGAGAATGGACCCTATGGTGGGGAAACCGTCGGACGTTCCGCATTCACGGCGCTCAAGTACGACTTTACCGACAATCTCTCCGGCTTTGCGCAGGCCTTGATCGGCCGTTCCGAAACCAACTCGCCCGGCCGCCGTTCCCGTTACAACCTGCAAGGGACCTCGTTCGCCACGGTTTTCCGGGACAACGCCTTTCTCCCCGCGGAAGTGGCGCAGGCGATGGACGACGCCGGCATCACCTCATTCCAGTTGCACAAGCAGGGTTCCTTCATCGGCGACAACAACATCGGCCTCGGCGACGGCACGGAACGCTTCACCACCTTTTCCTGGAGCGTCGGCCTCGATGCACGCCTGCCCAACGATTGGGATGCGCGCATCTCCTGGCAGTCGGGCCAGTCGGACAACAACGCCGGCCTCTATGGCCAGACGCGTATCGACCGCATGTTCCTCGGCATGGACGCGGTGCGCGATCCCGCCACCGGCGCCATCGTCTGCCGCGTGCAGTTGTACAACCCCACGGAAGCGCAACTGGCGGCAACGCCCGCGATCCAGGGCAAGGAATCGGTGGTCGGTGGGCCGCTGCGCTCGCCGATCGGCCTCGACAACAGTGTCCGCGACTGCGTGCCCTACAACGTCATGGGCGCAGGCAACATGAGCCAGGCCGCGGTGGACTATACGCAGTCGCCGCGCGTCGAGCTGAGCCGTGTGGAACAGGATTTCGCCGAAGCCCTGGTCAATGGCGACCTGTTCGAAGGCTGGAGCGGCCCGATTTCCTTCGCCGCCGGCCTCAACTGGCGCCAGCAATCCTACAAGCAGTGGATCAATTCCTCGGTCTATGAATTCGGGCCGCCGCAAAACGCGCCGGAACTCGGCATCAAGGGCATGTCCCCCGGTTATACCGGTGGCAGCGAAACCCTGCATCAAACCTCGTCGCTACGGGACTCCTCCGGCGAGCTGGAAGTGTGGGAGGTGTTCGGCGAACTGGGCGTGCCGATCTACAAATCCGCATCCGGCCCGCAGGCCATCGACACCAGCCTTGCCTACCGCAGCTCCGACTATTCCCGCATCGGCCGGGTCGAAAGCTGGAAAGTGGGCCTGAACATCCAGGCCTTCGAGGATCTGCGCCTGCGCCTGACCCGCTCCCGCGACGTCCGCGAACCCACCTTCACCGAACTCTTCAACAACCGCGGCGGCCAGGGCGGCAACCCCGAGGATCCGCTGACCGGCAACAGCTACCTGGTTACGGTACGCGCCGGCGGCAACCCCGACCTGATGCCGGAAACCGGCAACACCACGGTGGCGGGCTTCGTCTACCAGCCTTCGTGGTTCGAAGGCCTGCAACTGTCGAGCGACTGGTACAAGGTGGAAATCCAGGATGCGGTAAGCTCGCTGGGTGTACAGCGTATCGTGGACGGTTGCTACATCCAGCAGGATCAAAGCCTGTGCTCGGCGATCACGCGCGATCCCTCCACTGGTCTGATCACCATGATCGCCAACGGTTACCTGAACGTGGCACAGGCCAAGGTGGAGGGCGTGGACGTGGAACTCGTCTACCGCGCCGAACCCAACCTGTTCGACAACCTGGACGAGCGCTTCACCCTGGCCTGGCCGGCTATTTGATCGAACGCTCCAATACCCCGCTCGACGGCCTGCCGCTCGACATCGCCGGTTCCCTGGGTTCGCCCGACCTGACGGCAAACCTTACCGCCAACTACCGGCTCGGCGACTATGGCATCCAGCTGCAGCAGCGCTACATTGCCGACACGCTGATCAACATCAACTGGGTCGAAGGCCGCGACGTGGACAAGAACCGGGTTTCCTCCGGCAACTACACCAACCTGCGTCTTTCCAAGGACGGCGAGTTCGACAACGGCGGCACCTGGACCGTGGCGCTCAACGTGAACAACCTCTTCGATCGGCCACCGGCCATCCTGCCCGGCAGCACCGGGCAAAGCATACCGGGCGGCTACGATCAGTACGGCCGACGCTACCAGCTGAGCCTCAACGTGAGTTTTTGACCATGCCCTACAACTCCACCCACCACCTCAACACAGTGTCCACCCCGGGAGGCAGACCATGAATCCACTCATCCAGCGCGGCGGCATCGCGCTACTGGCGTTGTTCACGGCGGTTGCCGCGCAGGCGCACCATTCCTTTTCCGCGCAATACGACAGCGAAAAGAGCGTGCAGCTCAGCGGCATCGTCACCAAGATCGAATGGCAGAATCCGCACGTGTACATCTACATGGATGTTACCGAAGACAGCGGCGATGTGGTGCCCTGGGCTTTTGAAATGGGCGCGCCGGCGGTGCTCACCCGCACCCTGGGCTGGACCCGCTCCACGCTGAACATCGGCGACATCGTCAACGTGGACGGCCGCGCGGCGCGCGACGGCAGCAATCTCGCCAACGCCCGCACGGTAACCCTGGCCAATGGCGAAACGCTCGGCGCCGGTTCCAGCCAGAACGTCACTCCCTGAACAGGAAACCATCATGACGCATACTTGCAAGCCGCTGCTGCTGACCCTGAGCCTGCTGGCCCTGCTGCCGCTGGGTGCCCTGGGTCAGGACGCCGCCCCAGCAAAACCCGCGCCGCGGCTCGACAACGGCCAGGTCAACCTGGGACTGCCGCCGGGCGAAAAAGGCTTCTGGGGCAATAGCGGCAGCATCTACGGGCGTGGCCGGCTGAGCCATCAAAGCAACCTGCTGGAAGAGGACGTGCCCTTCCAGCCCTGGGCCAGGGCGCTGTTCGACTTCCGCGACGCCAACAACCAGAAGGACGACCCGCATTCCCGCTGCCTGCCCCCGGGACCGACGCGCCTGGTGGAAACCGTGAACGGCTTCGAGATACTACAGATGCCGGATCTCAACCGGGTGTACTTCGTGTTCGGCGGCGGGCCGCGCACCTGGCGCGTGGTCTATACCGATCAACGTCCATTGCCCGACATCGACGATCCCGACACCATCGGCACCTACATGGGCTACACCAGCGCGCGCTGGGAAGGCGACACGCTGGTGGTGGAGTCCAACGGCTTCAACGAGAAAACCTGGTTCGCCCAGGGCGGGTTGCCGCACACCCGTTTCCTGCATTTGACCGAACGGTTTTCACGACCCGACTTCGACACGCTGCGCTACGAAGTCACCGTGGACGACCCCGGCGCCTACACCGAAACCTGGACCGGCGGTTTCGATGTGGCCTGGACCTACAACAGCTGGGACGGCACCGACTCCGGCGAAATCCACGAGTATTTCTGCCAGGACAACAACCGCGACGTGCTGCACATGATAGGCAATTGAGGAACAACCGATGACATACCGACATACCCGTGCCCGCACGCTGCGCAACACCCTGCTGGCCACGCTGTTGCTGTGCCTCGGCAGCCTGGCGCCCGCCCAGGAAGGCTATCCGCTCAACGGCAGTTGGAGCGGACAGCGCGTGGTGGACGGCGCCAACTCGCGCATCCTGCTGGTGATGGAGCTGCAGCGCGACCAATCCGTTACCGGCTACGTGATCGAAAACGGCAAGCGCCAGGCCCTGCAGGACGTGCAGTTGCATCCGTCCGACTGGACCGTGAGCTTTTCCCTGGCCGACGGCTACCAGGTGGAAGGCGCCATCGAGGAGCTGGGGTCCACCTCGCAGCGCAAGATCAACGGCACCTGGAGCCAGGGCGGCGCCGGCGGCGCCTTTCACGTCGAGTTGAACTGAACCACGCCCGCGGCGGATCGCAGCATCCGCCGCGGGGTGTCCCCGCCCTGCCCCTGCGTTACAATCCTGGGCTGTCGCAACAAGTCAGTCGAGGAGTTCCCATGCCAACCCGTCCGCTCGGTCCCTTTACCGTCAACGCCATCGGCCTAGGCTGCATGAGCATGTCGCATGCCTACGGCACGCCGGACCCGGTGGAAGCGGAAAAAACGCTGCTGCGCGCACTGGACCTCGGCTACAACTTTCTCGACACCGCCGCGCTCTACGGCTTCGGCAAGAACGAGGAACTGCTCGGGCGCGTGCTCAAGGGCCGCCGCAGCGAATTCGTGCTGGCCAGCAAATGCGGCATGTTCAAGGGGCCCGACGGCAAGCGCAAGATCGACGGCCATCCCGACACCATCCGCCAGACCTGCGAGGACGCGCTGCAGCGTCTGCAAACCGACGTGATCGACGTGTACTACCTGCACCGCCGCGATTTCAGCGTGCCGGTGGAGGACAGCATCGGTGCCATGGCGCGTCTGGTGGAGGAAGGCAAGGTGCGCACGCTCGGCATGTCGGAAGTGTCGGCCACCACCCTGCGCACGGCGCATGCCGTGCATCCGCTGGCGGCGCTGCAGACCGAATACTCGCTGTGGAGCCGCAACGCCGAAATCGCCGTGCTGGATGCCTGCCGCGAACTCGGCATCGCGTTCGTGGCGTTCAGCCCGTTGGCGCGCGCCTTCCTCACGGGCAGGCTCACCGATCCCAAAGCACAGCTGGAAGCCGCGGACATCCGCCATCACATGCCGCGCTTCCACCCGGACAACTACGCCAGGAATCTGCAGTTACTGGAAAGCTACCAAGCAATCGCCGATGAGGCCGGCTGCACCATGGCGCAACTGGCGCTGGCCTGGCTGCTGCACCGCGCGCCGCACATCATCCCGATCCCCGGCACCCGCCACGTTGCCTACGCCGAGGAAAACATCGGCGCGCTGGACGTCGAGCTGACCCAGGAGCAGATGGCGCGCCTGGACCGGCTCATCAATACCGAAACGGTGGTGGGCGAGCGCTACAATGCCGCCACCCAGCAGGAAATCGATACCGAGCAGTTCTGACCAACCGGGGTCCCGTCCCCAACCTTGAGCGCACAACAATGAAAACAACGCTTTTGAGTTCCCTGTTCGCCCTGTCACTCTGCTGCGCCGGCACCGCCCTGGCGCAGCCGCCGCAACGCCCGTTGCTGCCGCTCAAGGCCTGGGCGCTGCCCGACTACCACGCGGTGGAATCGAGCGAATTCTTCCAGCTGCCCGCCGACATTCCCTTCGACTCGGTGGCGGCCGTGACCATGAACGCCAAGGGCAACCTGCTGGTGCTGCAGCGCGGCCCCACGCCCTTTCTCGAATTCGCATCGGACGGCAGCCTGGTGCGCGCCTTCGGCGACGGCAGCCAGTTCAGCCGCTCGCACGGCCTGCGCCTCGACAAGGACGGCAACATGTGGGTGACCGACGTGGGCCTGCACTACGTGCGCAAGCTCGACGCTGACGGCAACATCCTGCTCACCCTGGGCACGCCCGGCGAGAAAGGCGACTGGGATGAAGCCACCGGCAGTCATCGCTTCGACCAGCCCAACGAAACCGCCATCGACAGTCAGGGCAACCTGTACGTGGTGCAGGGTCACGGCGTGGCGGAACCCAAGGTGCTCAAGTTCGATCCCGCGGGTAAATTCATCAAGCAATGGGGCGGCCGCGGCGAAGGCCCGGGCCAGTTCTTCGCGGCGCACTCCATCGAGATCGACGCCAACGACGTGCTCTACATCGCCGACCGCGAAAACTTCCGCATCGAACGCTTCGACACGGATGGCAACTACCTCGACGAATGGAAGTACGACGCCATGGTGTGCGGCATCTATCTGCACAGCGACGGCTACCTGTACATGACCTCCGGCTTCGACGGCGAATTCGGCAAGATCGACATGCAAAGCGGCGCCCTGCTCGGCGCGCTCGGCAGCCCCGGCAGCGGCAGGGGCCAGTTCGGCGAAGCCCACTACCTGACACTGGACGCCGCCAACAATGTCTACGTGGCCGACGTGGTGAATCGCCGCGTGGAACGCTACGCCAGAGAGTGAATGCCGCGCGGGCACCCGCGCCAACCTGGATTTTTCCACACCGAACAGAGTAACGCGATGCTGAGATTTTTCAGAATAACCGGGGGCCTGATCCAAGAGATCCAGTGCCAGAGCGGACAGCAGCAGATCGACCTGCTGCATGAAGCCGATTGGATCGACGCGCAGGAGCCCGACGATACGGAACGCGCGCTGTTGCAACAGATGGTGCATACCGACCTGCCGGAATCCGACGAGATGGGCGAAATCGAAGCCTCGGCGCGCTGCTTCGTCGACCAGGCCGGCATCCACGTGCACTCCCTGTTCCTGATCCAGGCCGACGGTCGCCACAGCACGGTGACGGTGGCGTGCATCCTGCAAAAAGCGCCTCAACAAAGGGACCCGCAGCAGAGAGACCCGCAACAGAAAGACCAACCGCAGAGTGATGCACAACAAAAGCACCAACAGCAAAAGGATCGGTTGCTCACCATCCGCGAGGAAGACGTGGCCGATTTCCGCCTGCTGCGCATGCGCGTCCGCAAGGGGCAGGTGGAAGCCAATTCGCCCCAGGATCTGCTGGTCACCCTGATGGAACAGAAGGTGGAAAACCACGCCGATACACTGGAAGACCTGCACCGCTCCCTGGAGCGGGTCAGCTACCTGGTGCTGGAGGATGAGGAGGCGCCGTTGGAAGACGCCATCAGCAAGCTGGCCTACCTGGAGGACAGCAACGGCAAGATCCGGCTCTGCCTGGTGGATACCCAGCGCGACATTTCCTTCCTGCTGCGGCACCTGCACTCGCAGCCCGCGCAGGCTACGATCCTGCGCGAAACCATGCGCGACGTGGAAACCCTGATGTCGCACACCACCTTCCTGTTCGACAAGATCAACTTCCTGATGAACTCCACCCAGGGCTTCATCAACATCGAACAGAACCAGATCATCAAGATCTTCTCGATCGCCGCGGTGGTGTTCCTGCCGCCAACGCTGGTGGCCAGCATCTATGGCATGAACTTCAACATGCCCGAACTGGAATGGCTGCTCGGCTACCCCTGGGCCCTCGGGCTCATGGTGGCTTCCGGCGTGGCGCCGTACTGGTACTTCAAGCGCAAGGGCTGGCTGTAGGCGAAAAGGATGGCTGCCAGGGACGGCAGGCCATAAAAAAGCCCTTAGCCAACAAAAAGCGCCCGCGGCCTGCCCGATCCGTATCGGGCATAAACAAGCCCTTAGCCAATAAAAAAGCCCTTAGCCCAATAAAAAAGGCGCCATCTCTGGCGCCTTTTTCGTGACTACACTTGCCGGAACCGTGCTTACAGCGAGTTCTCCAGCACCATTACCCCCGACCCCGTATTGGAAATCGGTGCATGGTAGTGCTTGTGGATCAGCTTGGCGTTCGGCTGTACCGCGCCGCGCATCACCAGCCACATGATGGTTTCGATACCCTCGGTGCCCGCCTTCTCCATGATCTCGGCATTGGAGAACTTGGTCATCCATTCCGGATCCTCGGCGATCTTCTCCATGCACTCGATGTCGAATTCCACGTTGATCAGGCCGGCGCGTTCGCCCTGCAGCTGATGCGACATGCCACCGGTGCCGAACACCACCACGCGCAGGTCTTCCGGGTAGGACTCGATGGCCTTGCGCAGCGCCTGGCCGAGTTTCAGGCAGCGGGCCGCGGTGGGCACCGGGTGCTGCACGGTGTTCACGGCAAGCGGAATGGCTTTTACCGGCCACTTCTCATAGGTGCCGAACAGTGCGCGGATGGGGTTCACGAAGCCGTGGTCCACCAGCATTTCCTGACACATGCAAAGATCGAATTCCTGCTCCACCAACGATTCGGCGATGTGCCAGGAAAATGCGGCGTCGCCTTCGAACGGCGCTACCGGCTTGAGGCCCCAGCCTTCATCGGCGTTGTGGTAGATGTCGGCGCAGCCCAGCGCGAAGGTGGGCATCTTGTCGAGGAAGAAGTTGAGGCCGTGGTCGTTGTACACCACGATCACCAGGTCCGGTTTGGCGACGTCGCGCAACCAGGCCTTGGCCGGCTCGTAGCCGTCGAAAAAGCGTTTCCAGTACGGTTCCTGGGTCAGGCCGTTGGCAATGGCGTTGCCCACTGCCGGGATGTGGGAGCTGGTCACTCCACCGATGATCTTAGCCATTCCAGTAACCTCCTACTTTGTTCAACTTGTCGACAAGCCCGTCGCCCTTCTGCAACAGCTTGTCCTGGAATTCCTTGGTGGTGATGCCTTGGAACTGCGCGCCGGCATCCTGTACGGAGGTACCACGCGGAATGGCCATCTTGGCCATGAAATAGATGTTCGCCCCCATGCGCAGCATGCCCAGGAAGTCTTTGTTCAGCACAGCTTCCTTGTATTTGCCATCGACTCCGAACTTGTCGCAGTAGGCAGCGGGATCGGCATCGAATTCGGTGCGGTTTTCCTCGGTGTTGAAGGAGAACAGCAGTTTGTTCAGCGCATAGGCGCCGTAGGCATGCTTGCCGTCGAACACATACGTGCCCGGAATGTCTTCATAGTCGTGCTTTTTCCACACCATGCTCAATTACCTTTCGTTGAAACGCTGCCAAATCCGAGGGCGGCGAGTATAGCAGCTAACTCGCTGAATTTCTTGCGAAACATCAAGGGAGTTGACACAAAATCACCGCCGGCCGCAGCGGCGAACGATTATGGAATTTTTATTGTTTTCACAGGGTTATCCACAACACCTCGAAACTTCCTAAGCATCCGCCGCTACCAGGCCACGCCATAGTCGTCGCCGTAGTCGCTGGAACCGCCGATCATGGTGCCCTGCGCCTGGTCGAACAGGATGCCGTTGATGGGGCCGGAGCTTTTGCGCTCCACCACGACGTCGTAGCCCATGCTTTGCAGTTGCAGTTGCACGTGCAAAGGGGTGTCGGCGCGCAGCAGCAGCTTGCCCGGCTCGCTGGTGTGATCGCCGAAGGAACTGTGCAGCTGGTAGCTGCCCATGTTGGCGGCCTCGCTGGCTTGCTGCGGGTCCATGCCGAACTCGACCACGTTGAGAAAGAACTGCAACAGGTTCTGGTCCTGGAAGTCTCCGCCCTGCACCGCGAAGGACAACAGCGGCTTGCCGTCGCGCAGCGCCATGGCGGGTGACAGCGTGGCACGCGGCCGCTTGCCCGGTGCCATCACGTTGAAGGGGTTGCGCTCGGGGTCCATGTCAAAACTCTGCATGCGCTGCGACAGTCCCACGCCGGTATTGCCGGCGATGAACGCCGGAACCCAGCCGCCGCTTGGCGTGATCGACACCACCCAGCCGTCGGCGTCGGCGGCCTGGATCGAAGTGGTGCCGGCGCGCAGGGCTTGTTCATGGTTCATCCGGCCCGGCTCCGGCACCGTGTTCTGCGCCAGCGTGGGCGGCGCGGGCTTGATCTGCCAGCGCTGCAACACGTCGCTGAAGGGATTGGTTTCACCCTGGAAGGGATAGGGATCGCCGGGACGCACCGTGGGGTCGTTATGATCGGGCTGGATCAGCGAAGCACGCTGGCGGGCGTAGTCCTTGCTCAACAGGCCGCGCATGGGTTCCTCGGGCGGGTAGTAGGGATCCCCGTAGTAGAAATCGCGATCGGCGTAGGCCAGGTTCATGGCCTGGTACAGCGTATGGATATACTGCGGCGAGTTATAGCCCATGGCGCGCAGGTTGAAATCTTCGAGCAGGTTGAGCGTCTGCAGCATCACCGGCCCCTGCACCCAGGAATCGAGCTTGTAGACCTCGATGTCCTTGTAGGTGGTCATCACCGGCTCTTCCACGTGTACCTGCCAGCGGTCGAGATCTTCCAGCGTGATCAAGCCACCGGCGTCCTGGGTGGCACGGGTCAGCTCCTGCGCGATGTCACCGCGATAGAAACGTTCGTAGGCGGCCATGATGGCGTCCTCACGGCTGGCGCCCTGAGCCAGGGCCTTGCGTTCGGCCTCGACCAGCTTGCCCAGCGTGGCGTGCAGTTCCGGCTGGTGGAACAGTTCGCCGGCGCGCGGCGCGCCGCTGCGGTTCGGCTGCGCGGGATCGAAATGCGGCAGGAATACCCGGCGCGAATCCGGCCAGGTGCGCAACAGCCGTTCGGTGCCCACCAGATTGTCCACCTGCACCGCTTCGATGGGGTAGCCCTGCGCCATTTCCATGGCCGGCGCCAGCACCTCTTCCAGGCTCAGGGTGCCGTATTGCGCCAGCATCACCAGCAGGCCGCCGGGCGTGCCGGGGGTGATCGCCGCCAGTGGACCGTATTCAGGCGGATATGGCATGTGCAGGGTGTCGCGGAAATAGGCGGGCGTGGCGCCGCTCGGGGCCGCGCCGAGCGCATTGATGGCGATGACCTTGCCGCTGCGCGGATCGTGGATCAAGGCCTGGGTTTCACCGCCCCAGCCCAGGGTATCCCACATGGTGGCGGCCGCGGCCAGCATGGCGCAGGCGGCGTCCACGGCATTGCCGCCACGGCTGAAGATCAGGGCACCGGCGCTGGCCGCCAGCGGCTTGCCGGTAATGGCCACCCAATGCGTGGCATGCAGCGGCGGCTTGTTGGAAGACTTGTGCTCCTGCCCCAGAGCCTGCGTCATGAGGCAGACAACCATCAGCAAGGTCAGGACAGCCCGCAGGCGGCCCGGCCGAAAACTCGCGCTCATCCGATCTCTCCATCCTCTGCAATGGCAAGGTACGCGTCCGGCATTTCCAGGGAACTTCCCAGGGGTTCCGGCGCACGGCGATGGCCCCGAGTTTGAGGCGCTTTGCCCCGCGCCGCAAGGCGCAGGCCGCATTGCAAAGTCCGTTTCGCGCCCCCACAATCGCCGCACCGCGCATTCCGCGCGGCTTTGCAAGGGATCGGGACAGTGGACATCAACGCGTGGCTGGATATTTCCCCCTTCGACTGGCCTTCGGTGGGGGCCGCGCTGCTGTGCGGCTGTGTCGTCGGTCTGGAGCGCCAACTGCGCGGTAAACCGGTGGGCATCCGCACCTCGGCGCTGATCGTGCTTGGCACCTATCTGTTCGTGGCGGCCGCGGATTCACTGCAGGGAAGCGCCATCGATCCCACCCGTATCATCGGGCAGGTGGTCACCGGCGTGGGCTTTCTTGGCGCCGGCGTGATGATGACGCGCGATGGCACCGTGCTCGGCGTTACCTCGGCGGCATCGATCTGGGTGCTGGCGGCGCTGGGCGTATGCGTGGCGATTTCCAACGGACAGACAGCGATCAAGCTGGCGTTCCTGGTGGTATCCATCCTCTATGGCGTCGATCTGCTGGAAAAAACCACCCACCGCTTCACCCGCGGCGTGCATGCCCGCTTCGAGAGCATCAGTCGCAACCATCACCGCTAGAATCGGAAAAGCCGGAAACCGCAAGCCATCCAGGAAACCATCGCACGGACATCCGACCGCGCCCGGCGGCTTGCGTTCAGGGTGTTGGCCAGATCATGTTGCCGTCGGCATCGAGCATTCCCTGGCGCCGTAGTTTTTCCACCGTGTCCGCGCCGGCGCGGATCGGGTCCGAACCATTGAGATTGGCGGCCGGCTGAATGCCGAGAGCGGCAAAGGTACCGTCGGCGATATCGATCATGTCGGTATAGCGCAGGTTGGATTTGAGCGGACCATCGTTCACGGCAATGGCGCGCGGCCAAAGCTGGCGGATGCCGCGCACGTGGGTCCAGGAGAGCAGATGCACCTGGTCGCCCACCTTGAATTCCTCCTTGCTGAAACCGTACGACACCATCACGCCCACTGGATGGCTGTTGAGCTGCCAGCGCTGGCCGATCTCGCTGGCGGGCAGATCGCCCCCGGTCACCTCCAGGGTGATCGCGATATGCGGGTTGCCCCATTTGATGTTGGTGATCACGCCGTCGACGCGGATATAGTCCGACGCGAACGGACCATATTCGGCCTGGGTGTTGTGATGCGCCTGGGCCGGCGGCAACAGCAGCATGCCGCCAAGCATCAGGACAATCCCGAATAACGCTACGCTTTTCTTCATGGCTTGCCTCCATGAACCGGGGCTTCGCCGCACAGACCGGCAGCCCTCTTCGTTGTGGATCGGATGATCCTAGCACAGCCGCCCGCAACTGGCAGTTGGAATTGAACGGGCAAGTCCAGTAAGCTGCGCTGCTGTCGCACCGCCGCGCCACAGCAATCCCAAGCGCATGTAATCATGCCGGAACTACTGCACAGCGGCCTCGATCCGGCGGAGTAAACAATGGCCGTATTCAGCCTGTTCCAGAAAACCCTCAATGCCGAAGTGTCGCTGGTGGAAATCAGCAACGCCATGGCCAATGCCACCATTTCCCTGTTCGGCGGCCAGGTGTTGCACTTCCGCCCCAAGCGCGACAATCGGGAACGTTTGTTCGTCAGCCCCGCCGCGCTGTACGACGGCAGCAAGTCGATACGCGGCGGCGTGCCGCTGTGCTGGCCCTGGTTCGGCGCGCCCCCGCGCGAAGCCAACCTGCCTTCGCACGGCTACGTGCGCACCCGGCGCTGGTTGCTGCTGAGCACCGAGAACTCCCTGCAATGCACCCGCCTGGTACTCACCCCCGAGACGCTGACGCATCCGGCCCAGCCACAGGGGCTGGCGCTGGAACTGGAAATCCTCATCGGGGAAAAACTGGAAATCAAACTACGTACCACCAACCGCGGCAAGGAGGACCAACCGCTGAACTGCGCGCTGCACAGCTACTTTGCGGTGTCGGATATCGCGCAGGTGAGCCTGGAAGGACTGGAGGGCACGTATTCGGACAAGACGCGCGACTGGAACCGTTTCGAGACGCCCGCGCCCTACACCATCGAAGGCGAAACCGACCGCATCCATCTGCAGCCGGCAAAAACCGTGGTGCTGCGCGATCCACAAGGCGACGTGCACATCAGTTCACAAGGGCACGACAGCATCGTGGTGTGGAATCCGGGCCCGGGCGCCGAACAACATTTTGCCGATCTCGCCCCCGACGATTACCGGCACATGCTATGCGTGGAAACCGCACTCACCCAGCCGTTCATCCTGGCGCCGGATCAAACCCATACCCTGACGCAGATAATCGACTGAACCGCCGAGCGTCGATATGGAATATCCGGTCCGCCACTGTTGCCTCTCCGACGGCGGAACTGTGAAGGAGGTGGGCGGTAGCCCGCCGAGGGCACAGTGCAGCCTATTACGCTGAGGAACGATTGACGGTCTTGGTGTGGAACCCCCACGGTCGCTTTCAGTGGCACGCGGCTTCGCTTGGGGGTGTCGCGCTTGTCCTCGCGGCTCCGCGCCGCGCACCCCCAATCAAAGCCTGATCGATACTTGTGGGTGTGGGGGTAACCCAGCCCAAAGACCGATAGTCTTCGCTTTACTCCGGATCGCGCCGCTTGCGCTTCTCGGGTGCCGCACCATGACGCGGCGCGCCCCCTTTACCACCCTCGCGTTTGCCCGGGCGTTTCTCGCCACCACCCGCCAAGCGACTGATCCGTAACTGGCGCTGCGCCACCCACACCCGTTGCAGGTGCTGGAAGGTTTCCTTGGGCATGCCTTCGGGCAGATCGATGTAGGAGAATTCATCGAAAATCTGGATGCGGCCGATGTACTTGCTTTCGATGCCGGCTTCGTTGGCGATGGCGCCGACAATGTTGCTCGGCTTCACCTGCTGCGCATGGCCTACTTCCAGACGGAAACGCTCCATGCCGGGTTCGAGCGGGCCGGCATCCTCAGGGTTCGCGGCGGTTTCGCGGCGAGGACGCGGACGGCGCTCCCCTTCGCCCGATTCAGGTTCACGCAGCGTTTCGCGCGGACGGCGCCGTTCACTGTCACCGCTCTCGCGTTCGTGCGCTGTATCGCGTGGACGGCGGCGTTCGCCTTCGCCCGCTTCGCGCTCACGTACGCGGCGCGGCTTCGGCTCAAACGGCTCATCCTGGCGCGCTTCGCTGCGCGTGCGGGTGAGCAGCAAAGGCTGATCGCCGCGCAAGAGGCGCGCCAGGGCGGCGGCGATTTCCAGCGCAGGCACATTGTGTTCCTGTTCGAAACGGCTCACCAGGGCCAGGTAGGGTTCCAGATCGTCGCCCGCCAGGGCGTCGGTGATCTTCTGCATGAAACGCGCGGTGCGGCGATCATTGATCAGTTCCACCGACGGCAGCTCCATCAGGTCGATCTTCTTGCGCGTGGCGCGTTCGATGGCGCCGAGCAAACGCTGTTCGCGCGGGGCGACGAACATGATCGCATCGCCCTCGCGCCCCGCCCGGCCGGTGCGGCCGATGCGGTGAATGTAGGTTTCCACATCGTAGGGAATGTCGTAGTTGATCACGTGGCTGACGCGTTCCACGTCGAGACCGCGCGCGGCCACGTCGGTGGCCACCAGGATGTCGAGCCGGCCCTTGCGCAGCTTGTCGATGGTGGCTTCACGCAACTGCTGCGACATGTCGCCGTTGAGCGGCGAGCTGGCGAAGCCGCGCGCGGCCAATTTGTCCGATAGTTCCACAGTCAGCGTCTTGGTGCGCACGAAGATGATCATGGCACTGAAGGTTTCGGCTTCGAGTATGCGGGTGAGCGCGTCCAGCTTGTTGGTGCCGCGCACCGGCCAGTAGCGCTGGCGGATGGTGTCGGCCGATACCGTCTTCACTTCGATGGTAACGTGCTCGGGCTCGCGCAGATGCTGGCTGGCGATCTTGCGGATGGCGGGCGGCATGGTGGCGGAAAACAGCGCAATCTGCCGCTCGGCTGGCGTCTGTTCCAAAATCCATTCCACATCATCGATGAAGCCCATGCGCAGCATTTCGTCGGCTTCGTCCAGCACCAGGGTACGTAGGCCGCTCAGATCCAGGCTGCCGCGGCGCATGTGATCCATGACACGGCCGGGCGTGCCCACCACCACCTGGCAGCCGCGGCGCAGGCCCTGCAGCTGTGGCCGAAAATCCTGGCCGCCATAGATAGGCAGCACCTGAAAGCCCGGCGTGAATGCCGCGTAGCTTTGAAACGCTTCCGCCACCTGGATGGCAAGCTCGCGCGTGGGGGTGAGCACCAGTGCCTGCGGCAGCGTGCGCGACACGTCGAGCGTGCTCAACAGCGGCAGCGCGAAGGCGGCGGTCTTGCCGGTGCCGGTCTGTGCCTGGCCGATCACGTCGCGGCCCTGCAGCAGCAAGGGGATGGTCTTGGCCTGGATCGGCGAAGGTTTTTCGTACCCGACCTTCTCCAAGGCCTGTAATACGGAAGCGCTCAGCGACAAGTCGCTGAAGGTGGCGGGGGTGCTCATGTGCGGGAATTCTGGAGGAAAGGGGGGCGCGCAGTATAGAGCAATTGCGCCACAACTCAAGTCGGCGCACCCGTCACCGCCGCATGGTAGCATTGCCGTTCGCGAGGAAAAGGCATGCAGATCAAGTCAGAACAGCTCATCACCACGCTGCGGCGGCAGCTGCCGCCGCTGGTATGGCTGAGCGGCGACGAACCCCTGCTGTTGCAGGAAGCGTGCGACGCCGTGCGCAAGCTCGCCACGGAACAAGGCTTCAGCGAACGCGAGGTGCTGGAGGCCGGCGCCGGCTTCGACTGGAATCGGTTGCTGGGCGCGGGCAACGCGCTGTCGCTGTTCGCCGAACGCAAGCTCATCGAAGTGCGGCTGCCCGCCAACAAGGTGGACGAGGCAGCGCGCACGGCGCTCGGGCAGTATCTCGAACATCCCAATCCCGACAATCTGTTGCTGCTCAGCAGCGGCCGCGTGGACAAGGCCAGCCAGAGCACTAAATGGTTCAAGGCGCTGGAAAGCGCGGGCGTGTTCTGCCTGTTGTGGCCGATAAGCGAGCAACAGCTGCCCGCCTGGATCGGCCAGCGCCTGGCGGAGCGCGGCATCGATGCCGAACGCGAGGCGCTGCAACTGCTGGCGGCGCGGGTGGAAGGCAATCTGCTGGCGGCGGCGCAGGAAGTGGAAAAGCTGCACATGCTGCTCAATACCACACGGCTCGATGCGGAGCAGGTGCAGCAGAGCGTGGCGGACAACGCCCGCTTCAGCGCCTATGCCCTGGTGGACAGCTGCCTTGGCGGCAACGGCACGCGCGCGCTGAAAATCCTGTCGCACCTGCGTGGCGAAGGCGAGCAACCCCTTGCCATCCTCAATCTGCTGTGTAGGGAAATCCGTGCGCTGGCGGCGATGCAAGCCGATCTGGAACGCGGGCAACCGCTACCCGCCGTGCTGCAGGCGCACCGCGTATGGAGCAATCGCACGCAGCTGGTCAGCCGTGCGCTCAAGGCGCACCGGCAAAGCAGTCTGTTGGCCTTATTGGAACGCGCGCGCCGTATCGACCAAAGCGTCAAGGGCGTGCTGGCGCTGGACGAATGGGACGAACTGGGCGATCTGGCGCTGCGTTTTTCAGATCCGCGACTGCTGGTCGGCGTGATATGAGGAACGCACCATCGGGCCGCTCGCCACATGGTGAAAACCCATGGCCATGCCGATGCGCGCATACTCCGCGAATTCATCCGGGTGCACGAAGCGCTCCACCGGCAGGTGGTTGCGGCTCGGCTGCAGGTACTGGCCGATCGTGACCATGTCGATGTCGTGGGCATGCATGTCCTCGAGCACCTGCAACACCTCTTCCCGGGTTTCGCCCACGCCCACCATGATGCCCGACTTGGTGAGCACGTCGGGCGCCATGGCCTTGTACTGCTTGAGCAGGTTCAGCGACCATTGATAATCGGAACCCGGCCGCACCTTGCGGTACAGCGAAGGCACGGTTTCGAGGTTGTGGTTGAACACGTCCGGGCGGGTGGCGGTGAGGATGTTCAGGGCGATGTCGCCGCGACCGCGGAAATCGGGCACCAGCACTTCCACCTTGATGCCGGGGTTGAGCCGGCGGGTTTCGCTGATGCAGCGGGCGAAGTGTTCGGCGCCGCCGTCGAGCAGGTCGTCGCGATCCACCGAAGTGACCACCACGTAGCGCAGCCCCAGTTCCTGGATCGCCTCGGCCAGTTCACGCGGTTCGTTTTCCATCAGTGCGTTCGGGCGGCCATGCGCCACGTCGCAGAACGGACAGCGGCGGGTGCAGATGTCGCCCATGATCATGAAGGTGGCGGTGCCGCCGCTGAAGCATTCGCCGATATTGGGGCAGGAGGCTTCCTCGCACACCGAACTCAGCTTGTGCCGGCGCAGTATCTGCTTGATGCGCTCCACTTTTTCGCTGTTGCCGAGCCGTGCGCGGATCCAGTCCGGCTTGCGCGGCAGTTCCACCGTGGGGATCACCTTGACGGGAATGCGCGCCACCTTGTCGGCGCCGCGCAGCTTCTCACCCTGCACTACCTTCACCTGGGAAGGCTCGACTGACTGGACTTCGGACATTGCGGTACTCGCTGCGATTCAAGAGCCACGGGATTATAGCAGAGCCTGGGGGCGGCCCTGCCCTCGGGTCTACGCTTTCCGCACCGATTCCGCCTGCAACGCCTCTTGCAACTCCTTTTGCAGGATCGCCACCAGCCGCGCGCGCGTGTCCTCGAGCAATGTAGGCGGCGCATCGGGCAGCAATTGGCGCAGCGACGTGGCGGCCAAGCCGGGATAGCCGCAGGAATTGATCCAGGTGAAAGGTGCCAGATCCAGATCGACGTTCAGGCTGAGGCCATGCATCGAGCAGCCGCGGCGGATGCGCAGGCCCAGCGCAGCGATCTTGGCGTCGCCCACGTACACGCCAGGCGCACCGGGACGCAACGTTCCCGCGATGCCGAATTCGGCCAGCAGCCGCAACAGCGAACGCTCGATCAAGTCCACCAGCGCGCGCACGCCATAGCCGCGGCGGCGCACGTTCAGCAGGAAATACACGATCAATTGGCCGGGGGCGTGGTAGGTCACCTGCCCACCGCGGTCGCTTTGCACCACCTCGATGCCGTGGGCGTCGAGCACGTGTTCGGGCTTGCCGGTCTGCCCCTGGGTGAACACCGGCTCGTGTTCCAGCACCCACAGTTCATCGGGAGTGTCTTCATCCCGCGCGGCGGTGAAGGCCGCCATGGCGTCCCACACCTGGCGATAGGGTCGAATACCGAGAAAACGCACAGCGCAGCCGGATGCGGACACGCACGAACTCCAAGGTGAGGTGCCCTAAAGCACCATTTGTACGCGGCCGCTGGCCTTGAGGTCGGCAAACAGCGCGGCGAT
>Ga0182745_1000322_pt1 | contig 56373 bp, 48 predicted proteins | sample eDN3rd30CKraftBY_FD_128523 | JGI IMG/M metagenome (GOLD analysis project Ga0182745, IMG submission 128523) | Enriched backyard soil microbial communities from Emeryville, California, USA - eDNA 3rd pass 30_C Kraft BY (version 2) (version 2) | ecosystem: Environmental > Terrestrial > Soil >... | reverse complement strand
CTGCTAAAACAAGAGAAGACGGCCAAGTGCGGGGTCAAGAACAAACGTCTGACTGCTGGCTGGGACGACGCCTACATGGAGAAAGTCATTTTCAGCACGTAATTCCCCGTGCAATCGCCCTGGTTCCCTGGAGCATTGAGGAGGGGGACGAGTTGTTCCGCGTTACGGTGCCGATGCGAGGCGAGTTGCCGCTGGCACGCGTGCAGCGTCAGGTCGATTTCTGTTTTGGGATCGCCACGCGGATCGGCCTCCCTGCGGCCGGATGCTGGTTGATAATGCCAGACGTTTTTGCTGCGACGCGCTATCTGGGAATCGACGACTCGCCCTCGATTTTCATAGTGATTTTCCTCGTCCTCGCCCTTGGCATCGGTATTGGCTTCTTGGCTTTTCTGTTGGGCTGCGAGCAGCTTAGCTACGTAGCGGCGGCCCGGCGGCAAAACAGCTTCATCATTCTGGCGATAGCCGCCGACAACGGCCGCTTGATTCGCACCGACGGTAACGGTGCGGAGACCGTCTGGCCCGCGAAGGAAGTGAGCGACCTCTGCGTGACGAGTGTATGTCACGACGGCGGCGATAGTCCCAACTACTGGATCGCTGATCTGGAAGCGGTGCTGGCCGATGGTTCCCGGCACAAGTTGCTCTCACATAGCGGGAAGGAGGGAAACGACGCGGAGATTGCCTGTGCAACAATGGAGTGGTTGGCGGGTTGCCTAAAAGACCGGCTTGGGCTGCAAGCTCAGGCCTTTTAAAGATCAATGGTTTAAGCCGCGAGAACCGTATTGAAACATTCAGATTCGGACCTAGTTGATGGCGGGTACTTCGATCGCTTGAATGATCAACGCTACGACGGCTCCGTCCTTCGGACGACCGGCGATTTATCACTCGGTTGTGAAGCACGGAAAAGATTTTGGCAAAGGCTATGATTCCGCGAGCGCAGGGCTCACGGTTGTCGCTACTGATAGCAGTTTGCTCAGCGGGTCCGGTCCGCTGAGATTCGGTGTCGAGCGGCGGAAGCCGGGGCCGCAATTCAAATGCGAGCAAACATGTCCTTGGAAATTCAATGCCCAACGTGCGGACAGGTCGGAAACGTAGCCGATGAGGCGATCGGCCAGAGGGTTAGGTGCCACGCCTGCGGTTCAATCATGATTGTCGCGGAGCCGCCAGCGACATCGCCTGAGGAACTCGTCCTCAACGACCCTTATGCCGCTCCCCGCCCGTGGAGCTCGGTCCAGTCGGCTGTTGACCCTCAGTCGCTTCGTTGGAAGGTGCAAAGCCCGGCAATTGCGCTGATCGTGACGTCAGTCATCGGAATCGGGCTGTCGATCACGATGATCCAGAATTACTTCCAAATGCAATCGATGCAGCCGATGTACCACGACATGGGCGAATTCCTCGGACAGCAGCCTGGGACAAGCGACGAAGATGCGCAACTGGTCCGGGAGTCGATGGGCCTGTTCTCCTCAATGCTCTCGTCGACGGGTTCCATGACCCTCGTCACGGGTCTGCTGGGCGTCGCCAGCAGCGGAGCCGTCTTCGCCGGCGCGCTATCGATGATGTCGCTGCGGTGGTACCCGCTGGCCATCGCTGGCTCGGTCTTGGCGATCATCCCAATGGTCTCGCCGTGCTGCCTGTTGGGCGTGCCGTTTGGCATCTGGAGCTTGGTTGTGCTATTACAACCAGATGTCAGGTCGGCGTTCTCGTGAAGACACCCAAAACCTAGCGACTACGATGCGCAGCAGGATTCTTGAACCGAGTAATGCGTACTTGGAGTTCCGTGATGATTGCGATCGAGATCCGCCAACCGGGCGGGCCGGAGGTGTTGAAGGCGGTTGAGCGGCCGGTGCCAGTGCCGCAGCCGGGGGAAGTGCTGGTGAATGCCGCGTCCTCCTGGCTCCTGGCTTGAAAGATGCTGCCCTCAGGTGCAGTCAAAGATCCGATCCTTGCCAGTGGAGCATGTCCGATGCCTGAGCACCTATTTCCGCCGTCGACGCCGCAAGTGTCAGCGAAACGAGCAGAGTTGGCCCCCGAGACGCAGCAGGCGTTTCGAGCCTTTAGCAAACAAGTGTTCGCGGAGGGAGCGCTTTCCGGAAAAACCAAGCAATTGATTGCTGTAGCGGTCGCGCATGTCACTCAGTGCCCCTATTGCATTCGCAGTCATACCGAGTCGGCTCAAAAGAGCGGGGCCAGTCCCGAGGAAATCACGGAGGCGATTTGGGTGGCTGCGGAAATGCGCGCCGGTGCCGCATACGCGCATTCCGGCATTGCGCTGGATGCGATGGGCCTGCTGAAAGAATGACCGACTGCGGCCGTCCGCCGCTGGCGAAGCGTGGTAAATTGGTAGCCGACCGCGATCGTCCTCTTCCCTCGATCCCCGTTTCAAGAGGCGGCGTCCCATGCGACTTCGAGTCATCGCCACCGACTACGACGGCACGATTGCCCGCGATGGCATGCTCGATCCGGCAGTCCGCACAGCGATCGCCCAAGCGCGCACCCGCGGCGTGCTGGTCGTGCTCGTCACGGGCCGCATTCTTCCCGAGCTGCGGCGGGTGACCGGCGGACTGGAGTTTGTCGACGGCGTGGTCGCTGAGAACGGTGCGGTGGTCGCTTTACCCAGCGGGCATGTTTCGCTCCTCGGAGCGCCGCCGCCGATCTGCCTGATCGAGCATCTGACCCGACGCGGCATCAATTTCAAAGTCGGCCGCAGCGTGGTTGAAATGGACGCTGAGTTCGCCGATGTCGCCATTTCGCTGATTCGCGAAATGCAGTTGCCGCTGGCGATCACATTCAACCGTGGCCGGATGATGCTGCTGCCGGGATCGATCAGCAAAGCAACCGGTCTACATCATCTTTTGAGCACTTTAGGCGTTTCTGTTCACAACGCCATCGGGATCGGTGACGCGGAGAATGACCACGAACTGCTGTCGCGGTGCGAACATGGCGTGGCCGTATCTTGGGGTTCACAGCGGTTGCAGGAAATGGCCGATCATGTCATTACAGGCGATGGTCCCAAGGCTGTAGCTGATTATATTGATCGCGTCTCGGCCAATGTCCGTTTGCCGGTCACATCAACCAGCCACTGCAAGGTGATTTTGGAGGAGTCTGAAGGGCATGCACCGTTTGAGATCTTAATTGGTGGTCGGAACATCCTCATTGCCGGTGATTCGAAGAGCGGCAAGTCATGGCTTACCGGGTTGATCGTCGAGCAGCAGATCTTGCAGGGCTATACCGTTTATGTCATTGACCCCGAAGGGGATTACTGCAGCCTAACTTCCTTGCCCAACACGGTGATGCTCGGTGGTGGCCGCATGTTGCCCTACGGCGACGATCTGAAAATGCTGTTACAGCAAGGAATCAGTGTGGTCCTGAATTTATCACACTTGAACTATAGTCAAAAGTGCGAGTATGTGCAGCACCATTTCCCACTGATTGCCCAACATCGCCGTGAGCGAGGATTTCCGCATCGGATCCTGTTGGATGAGTGCCACTATTTTCTCAGCGGCACGCCTGGTGACCCGCTGCTCGACAATGAACTCGCCGGCTATACGCTGGTAACGTACCGGCCTTCACAAGTGACCCCGGAGGTTTTGAAATCGGTCGATATTGTGATCGTCACTCGGCTCGCCGAGCATCCGGAGGTGGATGTATTGCGGGAACTGCATGACGACAAGAGCGGGCATTACATCGGCTCACACCAGTGGCATGAACAACTCGCTAATCTAGGAATCACGCAAGCTGCACTGTTGCCACCGACCGCAGAAGCCGGCGGGACGCTGCGGCAATTTGTCGTCGCTCCTCGAATGACCACGCACGTCCGCCATCGCACCAAATATTTCGATAGCCCCGTGTCAAAAGCTCATGAGTTCGTATTTACTGACAAGGGAGCTTCGCTCGGCGAATCGGCTGGGACACTCCGTGAGCTGGTGGCTGCAGCGCGGCGAGTCGCGACGACTTCGTTGATCAATCACAGTCATTGCCATGACTTTTCCCGCTGGCTCGCAACGATGTTCTATGATTACGAGCTCGCGAATCAAGTCTGGCAACTGGAGGCCGAACTGAAGAGCGGAGGTACCCGGGAGGCGTTCATCAACCACTTGCATGAGGCGATCGAAACGCGGTATGGCAGCAGTTGACCAACCATGGCAAGATTGTGACCAACACCTTCATTACCAAAATCATCCGTTCAATCAGCACGGTGATGGTCGTCCCGCACAAGCTGACGATCGGTGCTCGCCCGTCACCTCGTTGCAATGAAGAAACCAGGCCATTCTAATCTCTCAGTCCCTTTGTCCTATCATCTTTTACATTCGGACCTCCATGACTCGCAACTTGCTGCCCCTTGCCCTTGTGCTTGTCTTTCCTTTGGCGTTTCGACTTACTGACGACAAGCAGGCTTGGTCTCAACCGCCGGTGACCGCCACAACACAGCCTGCACCACTTCAAACCAGCGATGCTCCCGAATCACAGTGGGTTTTCCCGCTCGACTCGAATCACAACCACGCACCGGGGATTGTCGAGTTCGCCAACGGCGATCTGTTGGTGTCTTGGTACCGTGGATCAGGGGAGCGACGGGCCGACGATGTCGTGGTGCTGGGGGCATGGAAGCGAGCCGGAGAGCAGGATTGGTCTGAACCCTTTCTCATGGCTGATGAGCCGGGCTTTCCCGACTGCAACACCTGCATGCATGTCGACGACGCGGATCGCCTGTGGCTGTTCTGGCCGACGGTGATTGCCAATAGCTGGGAATCGTGCCTCACCCGCTACCTGGTTGCCGATCGCGCGACCGCGGCCGAAGGCCTCCGCTGGGATCGCCAGGGGCTCGTGTTGCTCAAGCCAGATGATTTCAGCGCTGCCGCGACGCAGGTGTTGGACAACTTGGTTTCCCAACAACTCCCCGGCCCGTTGCCGCCCAACGTTGTAGCGAAAATCGATGAGGCAAAAGCACGCCTGAGCGACAAACTGTACCAGCGGCTTGGCTGGCAACCACGCTGCAAGCCGACGGTGCTGCCCAGCGGTCGGATTCTTCTGCCGCTGTATACCGACACGTTCTCGATCTCGATCATGGCGATCAGCGACGATGGTGGGCAATCATGGTATGCCAGTAAGCCGATCTATGGCTTTGGGAACATCCAACCGGCTGTCCTGCGACGTGACGATGGCACGCTCGTCGCCTTCATGAGAAACAACGGCCCCGGCGGGAAGGTGTTGGTCTCCGAATCGCGCGATGATGGAATCACTTGGAGCGTTGCAACGCACGCCGATGTTCCCAATCCCGGATCGGGTCTCGACGCGGTGCGATTGCACAATGGCCGCTGGGTATTGATCTGCAACGACACCACCAGCGGCCGATCAAGGCTGACGCTGTTGCTTTCGGACGACGAGGGAAAAACATGGAAGTGGTCGAGGTCGTTAGAAGACCACGCCAGCGGCCAGTATCACTACCCGGTCGTCATTCAAGGACGTGACGAAACGTTGCATGTCGTCTACAGCTATTTTGTCGAAGCGGGCAAAACGATGAAGTATGTCCGCTTGGATGAAGACTGGATCAGGCAAGCCGATTGATCTGAAAGGCCTTATGCTTGTTCAAGTCAACGACCTGCGAGCAAATGCGCTGCTCGCAGAGCAACACCGAAGCATGGCTGGCGAGGTTTTCCGAACGCATCAGCCACCGAAGGGCAACATATAACTCGCGAGAACCGGACGCTAACGCGTGCCGGCTGATAGAATTTTGCCGAAGTTCGCCTTCTGGGTTATTAGCAACCACACTCAGCAATTAAAACAGCAGGCACGAGAGCTCTTAAAACAATGCGTCGAAGACGCCGGCAATCATGGCGCCGATACCGGCGATGATCAGAATGATGCCTCCGATCATCCAAGTAGCACAACCGACTTTTTCATTACGCCCCGGGGCTAACAAACCCATCTCACACCTCTCCGATTAATCTCTTGGTGCTGCATTCACAATCAGACGGCCAGTCACCGCCGGTCACGTCTGGTTGCAAATGCAATGCCAACAACGCCCTGCTCGATCGGGGCGGCGAAGAGACGCGGTAAGGATCAGTCGTGGCTGCGCGGTGGCCCGAGGCAGACGCGAAATCCATCGCGCGAGTCCGAGTAATGAGGGCTGGCGAGTCCTAACCGAACGGCGCAACGAGCGTTGCCCGGGACATCGAAGTAATTGCCTCCTCGGCAGACCGGGCGGGGATTCTCTTTGACCGTGTGTAGCTGTTCATGACCGCCCTGAGGATCAAAGTGGTCCAGGACCACTTCCCAGACATTGCCGCACATATCGGCCAGTCCGAATCGATTGCGGCCCCGTTCGCCATAGTGATCGACCGGCGAAACAAAGGCGAAGCCGTCACTCCAAGGGGCGCTGGCCAGCGGCCATTTCTGCTTTCGATCAGGCAGAAAGTCGACAGCGGAAATGTTCAAGCGTCCTGCTCCTTCGCTCAGTTCATTACCCCACCAAAAATAGTGGCTCTCCATGCTTCCGCCGCGACAGGCATACTCCCACTCGGCTTCGGTCGGGAGGCGATATTCGAGTCCTGCTGGCAAGCGTCCCGCGGCGCGCTCATGGTCGGTCAACCACTGGGCGAATGCACAGGCGTCGGCCCAGCTAACGCACACCACCGGAAAATCGTCGCGCAGCGGAAACGGAAAGTTTGGGTCGCGCCAACTCTTCCCAGCCATCGGTTCCCAAGGATGAGTCACCGCGGTCGTCAAGTTGTAGCTGGTCCACTGAGGATTGAAGCACTGTGTCTGCCCGCCCGGTTTCTCGGCATCGGTGACGTATTGGGTCGCTTCAACAAAGCGCCGGAACTGCGCGACAGTGACTTCGGTGCGCCCCATCCAAAAGCCATCCGCCACCTGCATCTGACGTGGCTGCTGGCCTTCATACTGCTCGCGTTCGGTCCCCGGGGTCGCCCCGCCTTCAATTCCAGTGGCCCAGCGTTTTTCTTCCGGCGTGCTGCCCATGAAGAACTCGCCGGCTGGAATGTAGACAGCTTCTAACCCCACGCCGTCACCGAGTTCAGCGTGCTGGACGCTTCCCGGCGTCGGCTGGTTCGCGACGGCCGCGCTGCTGATCGCCAGCGTGAACCAACTCAACACAATCCCATAACGCATGATGTTTTCCTATAAACCGAGGCCAAGGCGAGAGAGGACATGCCTGTAAGCACCCGGACACAAGTTTGTTCCATGAAGAGGTTTCGCACATACCGCATGTACCGTGCTGAGCGATATCTCTTACGACAGATTACTTGTGTCCGGCCACTTAAAACCGGACCTAGGGGGCAGCTCGGAAATCATGATGCGTGGGAACGCATTCACGGATCGACTAGGGGGATGTCGCCGCTAGCTCAGCCTCATATGACTGTTCATACCGCAGCAATTCCTCCATCCCGAGCCGGTTGCAGAAGTCGCCAAAGGTCTCGCCAGCGGAGCGAGACTGCTTAAAGTACAGCAAGACTGGCCGCAACATCGGGACGATTTGACTCAGTGGAACCAGATCTTTGTAGATCGTGTTCATCCGGTTACCGATCAAGTTGCCGCCGAGGAAGAGGGTGTATTTGCCTTCACCCGTTTTCCCATCGACGCTACGGCCCACAATCCCAATGTCGGTGTTGTAAGGCCGCGCGCAGCCGTTGGGGCAACCGGTCATGTGTACACCAAACTGCTCAGCGTCCAGCCCCAACCGCAGGATTTCCGCTTCGAGTTCAGCGACCACAGTCGGTGCCGCCCGTTCGCTCTCGGTGATCGCCAAGCCACACGTCGGCAGCGCGGGGCAGGCAAACGTCAGCCGCCGCACATTGCTGATCTGCTCGACCGTCTGCACGCCGTGATCGGCCAAAATCTGCTCAATGTCCGCCCGCCAACTCGGGTCGAGGTCGCACAGCAGCATGTTCTGGTGAGCCGTCAGCCGGCCGCTGGGCTGGTAACGTGCCAGCAAGACACGCAGCGCGCTCTTGAGCCGCATCTCGCCCTGGTCGTGCACTCGGCCGTTCTCGATCGGCAGCCCCAGGAACCACTTGCCGTCACCTTGCTCGTGCCAGCCCAAGTGATCTTCATGGCGGACCACATCGGCGGGATGCGGTTCGGCCAGCAGGCGGGACACCGTGCCGCCTGGCACGCCGCAGATTTCTTCGGCTTGCGTGAGGTACTCTTCCACCTTGGCCTTGAAGCGTGGCAGGCCCCAATTGTGAATCAGGTACTTCAGCCGGGCCTGCTTGCGCTCCGCCCGGTTGCTGAAGTCGCGTTGCACCATCACGATCGCGGTGATCACCGGCAGCACATGCTCAAACGGAATGAACGCCATCCGCTTGCCGATCGCTGGGAAGCAGCGTTTGTCGCTCGGTGTGGTCCCCATGCCGCCGCCGACGAGCACGTTGAAGCCGAGCAGTTCATCCCCTTCGGTGACCGCCAGCAAACCGATGTCTTGGTCATAGACGTCGGTGCAGTTGTCATCGCACAACGCGATGCCGACCTTGAACTTGCGCGGCAAATAAGCCTTGCCGTAGATCGGATCGGGTTCCGCTTCTTCGGGGTGCGTGACGACTTGCCGACGGTCGCCGGTCTCGGGATCCTTTAGCCACAGTTCGCGGTACGCGCCGGTTTTGGGGGTCAGGTGCGCGGCGATCGTATCCGACAACGCTTGCAGGCGGTCGCGGATGGCATTTTGCCGCAGCGGCGCTGGGCAGCAACAGACATTGCGGTTGACGTCACCGCAGGCCGACTGCGTCGACAGCCCGAGTTCGTTGATGCGGTGGATCGTTTTCCACAGATCGCCCTTCACGATCCCGTGGATCTGAATCCCTTGGCGGGTCGTGATCCGCAGCGAGCCGTAACCGAACTGATCGGCGATATCCAATTCCCCGAGGAACTGGTTGGCGGTGAACTTGCCGCCGGGCATCTTGTTGCGGACCATGAAGATGTATTCTTTGTCCAGCCCCTGCTTGCGTCGCTCCTTGCGGGTGTCGCGGTTGTCTTGGAAATAGGTGCCGTGAAACTTGAGCAGCCGCTCGGTGTCGCCGGAGATGTCCGCGGCGTCATTGGCCAATTCATCGGCGATCGAACCGCGGAGGCCCAAACTCCCTTCCTTAATGAACTCGACCTTGCTCTTCTTCGACTCTTCAGCCGTCATTTAACTTTCCTACTTCAGGCACTCACGAGAAACCGTAGGCACGCACAACAAGCCATACGGGCGGGGCATAACGTACCCATTTCCGCAGAATATTACTGCCCGATGTGAATTACAGAGCATGACGCAGCGACTTGTCGATGCGTGCCTCGGGAACCACCGCAGCGTGCGACCTTGCTATTGTCCAAGGTAATAACGGCAAAATGGGGAGCCCGATTATACACGTCGGCCGCTGGCGACTCAATGTTGACTTGCAGCTTGCGCGGCACATCCCCAAGCGGCGGTCAATACGGTGATTTGCCGCCGACGTTGCCGAACACTTCTCCCGTGATGTAACTCGCTTCTGCTGATGCTAGCAAAACATAGGTCGGCGCCAGCTCCGCCGGTTGGCCAGGACGCTTGAGCGGCGTGTCGCCGCCGAAGTCCCGGAACTGCTCCTGAGGCATCGTGGAAGGGATCAGCGGCGTCCAGATCGGCCCCGGGGCCACGGCGTTGACCCGAATCCCTTTCTCGGCGAGTTGCCTCGCCAGCGACTTGGTGAACGAGACGACGCAGGCTTTGGTCTGCGCGTAATCGACCAGACCCGGTGACGGATCGTAGGCCTGAATCGATGCCGTGTTGATGATCGCGGCTCCGGCGGGCAAATGGGCCAGAGCGGCTTTGGTGATCCAGAACATCGCGTACACGTTGGTCTTGAACACGGCGTCAAACTGCTCCGTCGTCAGCTCCTCGATCGAGGGCTGGACCATCTGGTAGGCCGCGTTGTTGACGAGGATGTCAAGCCCGCCGAGTTGGCTCGCGGCAGCGGCGACGAGCTGCTGGCAAAACGCTTCGTCCTTGATGTCCCCCGGTAGCGACACCGCCTTGCGTCCTGCCGCTTCGACCAGCTTCACGACCTCCGCCGCATCGGGTGCTTCGGCCGGCAGATGTCCCAGCGCCACGTCCGCTCCTTCGCGGGCAAAGGCGATCGCCACCGCGCGGCCGATCCCCGAGTCGCCGCCAGTGATCAGCGCCTTGCGGCCGGCCAACCGGCTCGATCCCTGGTAACTCTCCTCGCCGTGATCGGGCCGCGGGTTCATGTTCGAGGTCAGCCCTGGCCAGTCCTGTTTCTGCTGCTGTGCAAACGGCGGCTGCGGATAGAGCGACGTTGGATTCCGCAGCGGGCGTGCTGGCTGGTCGTTCTCCTGCGCCACCGTGCGTCCGCCTGCGGCCAGCAGCAGCGGCCCCGCGACGGCGCCCGCCTGGAGCAGGTGGCGGCGAGTCAAATTTGCATTGGGCTGGTTGGGTGTCATCTCGTATCTCCTGGATAGACGGCAGCGGGCGGACTCAAGCGGCCCCACGAGTGCGGCAACAACCGTACCATCCCCCCTATCTGCCAATAGCAATCAGCAGCCGCCATCTTCTCTCGCCACCGCCGTCCAGGCGGGTTGTGTGTCGTAACTAGTGCCGAGGCAATGTTTTGTGTGCTGGGAGCGTCGTTTCCAGCTCAGGTTAGCCGTCGAACGATAGCTCAAGGGCCATGCATGTGGTACGTTCACAACGCGTGGCAAACGACGACGGTGACGGCTCACCTAGCAGCAAATTCACCTGGCACATCTTTAAATCGGAGCAGAAAGCGGCACGCAATCGGCAGGATTCATGGCGAATAACTTCAAGACTGACGACAGTTTCCTCAAAAAACTGGCGGTGGGAGCTGCTGGAACCAATGCAACGATCGAAAATCTGGCTTCGATGGGCTTCATCCCAATTGAATTAGAACGAGGCTCACGAGGGTTTAAGATCTGGAAAAAGATCAAGATCAAGAGGGTGCGGGTTCCGGACATTCTTTGCCTAAAAACTGGGCTCCGATTTGAGTCGCGCGGCAAAACCAAGGTAGAAATCTCGATGTCTCACTCGCTTAAGGATCCGAAGCGAGCCTGGGACGCTTGCATGCATGACGATGACTATGTCTCCATCGTAGTACTAAACCAGACCGATGACGACCCAACTCGGCCGGTGCGAGTGTCGCCGGTACATTATGTCTTAGTGAAGTCGCTGCGAGATGCGGTCAACAGCGAACAAGTATCCATCACCAAGCCGAAAGGGGTGGAAGAAGGCTCTGAGATCCGCATGATATGGACATGCGCATCTGCCAGTAAGGCCTCTGTTGTAGAAAGCATTGACGAGACACGAGTTCGCCTGCGGCCAATTGATGGCTCTCGCGCCCAAACAATCCAGCTTAAAAGACAGCGAGGGAAAATCCTGCTAACCCCACTCGTCGAGATCAACGACACAGTGGAGCAGCACCAAATCGTTGCATCCGTTGCCGAAACGCGGACTACGCTGCCGCCCCCGTCCCCTGTCGATGAGCAGTACTTTGCTGAACGCCTGAAAAGCATCAGCTTAAGCGAACGTTATGCTGCAGCAAAAGCGCTTCGATATAAAGGCTTTTCGAGCGCGACTCGCAGGACACTTCGTGAGCGGATGAATGGTCGGGATGAAGACATCTACGTGCAACTTGAAGCAGCAGCAGCTCTTGCTGCGCACGGAGATGACAACGCGTGGAATTTTCTAGAGAGCAAGGCTATGGCCCCCTCTCTAAAAGTCCCCCTGGAAACTCAGCTTGAGACGATCATTGTTGCCTCAGAGATACAAGACACGCGCAGTGAAAGGCTACTCATTTCTGTGCTCAAGGACCGGGACCGCCATGAAGAATTGCGTGCGGGTGCGGCATGGGCTCTAGGGCAATTTGAGTCCCCAACTTCTGCCACAGCACTTATCGGAACGTTTAATGCCAGTCCGCTTGAAATCCGAATTGAGGCAGCGAAGGCTCTCCTGAAGATATCTAGCAAGCAAGTGCCTCTCTTGGTTGACCAACTAAAGAGAGCAGACCCACCGAGCCGAGATGGGATAGCCTGGGTACTTGCGAGAACAAAAAACGTAACGCCTGTTGCCTTGCTTGCGGACACAAACGACGTCAATCTGCGCGCTTGGTCGAGCTACGTGATTGGTTTAGAACAAAACAAATTCGGCCCTGAAGACCTTAAAGCCATCTGCGAGAAGGACCCGGAAGTCTACTTCGCTGCAAGTGTGCTCTGGCAGATCGTTCAAAGCTGGATTAACCAAATAGTGGAGCATTGACATGCAACCCAAGCCGCTTTATCGCACAGAAGCAGGGCGAACTTTTGTCGGCGATTCCTTAGACCTTTTGGCATCAGTTGGCGACGCCTCAGTTGACCTAGTGATGACGTCCCCCCCCTTCGCTTTGCAGCGAAAAAAGACGTATGGCAACGTTGAAGAGGCGGAATACGTCGAATGGATCAAGCCGTTTGCTCGGGAAGTTTTTCGTGTTCTCAGGCAATCTGGCAGTTTTGTGCTAGACCTAGGCGGTGCCTACCGCACTGGCGTCCCGTCGAGGTCGCTCTATAACTTTCGTGTGCTAATAGCACTGTGCGACGAAATCGGATTTCACCTTGCCGAAGATTTTTACTGGTTCAACCCCGCGAAACTCCCATCGCCCATCGAGTGGGTCAACAAGCGAAAGATCAGGGCAAAAGATTCAGTAAACACGGTTTGGTGGTTTAGCAAGACGGAGTGGCCCAAGGCGGACATCCGAAACGTTCTTGCACCTTATTCAGAGCGAATGAAGAAGCTCATTAAAGACCCGGACGCATTCTACAAGCCAGCCAAAAGACCATCAGGCCACGACATAAGCGCGAGGTTTGGCAAGGACAACGGAGGAGCACTGCCGTCCAACATGCTGTCGATCCCGAATACCGATAGCAATTCTTCCTATTTGCGTCTGTGCAAAGAGTTCGGGCTCGATAGGCATCCAGCAAGATTCCCAGTCGAACTCCCATCGTTTTTCATAAAAATGCTAACAGACCCAAATGACGTCGTTGTTGACATCTTTGGCGGGTCGAATACGACGGGATATGCAGCAGAAATACTAAATCGGCAATGGTTAACTTTCGAGGCTAGCCATGAGTATCTGAAAACGTCGGTTTTTCGCTTCCTGGAGGGTCATGGCAATAGGGCCATTGGAGACATTCTGGATATCATGCAAGACAAGGAAGCTGATCTGTTTATTGCGGCGGCGGAAGCCGCACTCTTTTAATAATCGTGGTGCTGATTGACAGAGATTTGCTAGCCGACTCGCACTTGCTTCAGGTCGTTGCCCTGCATCAATCCTAATTGGCAACGGCGACTCCGCAGCATCGAAATGTCACCCGCTCCACTTGGCTGCCGGCCGGACCACAAGTGCGGGATGACGCTCATGGACGAAGCTGCGCATTGGCAATCGTACTGGCCCAGTCAAATCCAGACGTCGCTGGCGGCAGAGGCCTGCCTTCGGCTTTGTAGAGTTCCACGGTTTCCTCGACCAGCCGGCAGAGTTCCGCAAACACCTGCTGCTCGTCCTCGCCATGGCAACCACCATAGAACAGACCCGGGCAGCTACCGATGAAACATTGGTCGTCGTCCGACCACTGAACCAGTTTGACGTATCTCGCCGCAGCGCTCATGTCCTGGATGCCTCGATTGCCGTGCTTACCGCACGTTCCTGATATTTCTTTGCGTCGTTACCGGGTTTTCCAGAAAGTGTAAGCGGTTTGGCAACCTGCGGATGAACAAAGTTCCGGTGGCTGCCTTTGCCTCCGCGATCTTGGAATCCCGCTGCTCTTCAAGTCAGCGATGAGTTCTCAGATCTTCCGCGGCACGCGTAACGCTCCTGCATCAGTGGTAACCTACTCATTGTATCGATCACTCGCCCGGAATTATTAAGTCCAGACGACGTAGACGTGATTCTGATAGCTTCCTGGCGTGGGATACCAAAGCGGCGGACAGAGGGCCTGAATCGGCCGGCTCTAGCCTTGCGCCTTTCACCAAGCTCAGGTCTCGTGGTTCGAGCCAGCTAGCATCCTCCCAGGCGCTCTGCTCGGCTGATTTCGGCCCTCTGGGACGATTAGCAGGGGGCGTGGCGTTCGGCTATAAAGGATTGCCAGGGCCGTCTCTCTGTTCCTAATAAGCAGGTCTGTACAAGTGTTTGTGGGAACTGGACTTTTACCGAACTTCATGTTCTGCGTCGCTTCCAACAGAAAATGTCGGCTGATATGAATCGTGCAGCTTACCGTTTTTGTGCGTTGATGCTCGGCTGGGCGATTTGCGGTGCGCCGGCGTTTGCGCAAGCCCCCGGGTCGGCCCAGGGCGAGGCGGCTGAACTTTTCGAGCAGCAGATCGCTCCGCTGCTGGCGCGGCACTGTTTGGAATGTCACGGTGGTGCGGCTCAAGAAGGGGGCTTGGATTTATCGACGCAGCGCTCGGCACTGGCAGGCGGGGACGGCGGCGTGGCGATCACGCCAGGCGATCTGGATGCAAGTTTGCTGTGGGAATACGTCGTGTCCGACGAGATGCCGCAGGACCGCCCGCCGCTGTCGGTCGACGAAAAAGCGTTGCTGCAGCGTTGGATCCAAAATGGCGCGGCGTGGACGCTCCAATCGCTCGATCCCTTTGCATTCAGCAGCGCCCACCGCGCGGGCTATGACTGGTGGTCGCTACAGCCGGTGACAAAACCGCAACCACCGACTGTCCAACACCAAGCTTGGCCGCAAAACGAGGTCGATCACTTCATGCTCGCGCGCTTGGAAGCGGGCGGGCTGACCCCGGCGGCGCCAGCCGATCGCCGCACGCTGATTCGCCGCCTGTATTTCGATCTGCTCGGCCTGCCGCCGGAACCGGAGGCGGTCGAGCGGTTTGTCCAGGATGAATCGCCGGTGGCCTACGAACAACTCGTCACCGAGTTGCTCGCTTCGCCGCACTACGGAGAACGCTGGGCGCGGCACTGGTTGGATGTGGTCCGCTTCGGCGAAAGCCAGGGGTTTGAGCGGAATCGTATTCGCGAAAACGCCTGGCGGTATCGCGACTGGGTCATCACGGCGTTCAACAGCGATCTGCCCTATAACGAGTTCGTGCGGCAGCAAATCGCTGGCGACGTGCTGTACCCCGGCAACCTCGATGCGCTGCTGGCCACCGGCTATCACGTTTGCGGCACCTGGGATCAGGTCGCCCATCTCGAAGGTTCGGCGATCATGAAAACCGCCGCGCGGCAAGAACATCTCGAAGATCTTGTGGCGACGCTTGGTCAGGCTTACATGGGGCTGACAATCAATTGCGCCCGTTGTCATGACCATAAGTTCGACCCCATTTCGCAGGTCGAATACTTTCAAATCGCCGCCTTGCTCGGCGGGGTCACGCAGCAGCAACAAGAACGCAGCGGCATCACCGCCACGCGTGATCCCGAGCGTCAGGAGCAGTTGGAAACGGAACTTACGGCGCACGTCATCATTCCGCAGCAACCACCGGTGTTTCACGTCCTCGCCCGCGGCGATGTCAACAGCCCGCGGCAGGAAGTGGCGCCACGCGGCCTGGCGGTGCTGGCCCGTTCGGCCGGCCTTGCCGACGATTTTGGCCTGGCGCCCGACGCACCGGAGGCTGAACGGCGCAAGCAGTTGGCGCTGTGGCTTACCGATCCCAAACATCCGCTCACCGCGCGGGTCTTTGTCAATCGAGTGTGGCAATATCATTTCGGCACCGGCATCGTCGATACGCCGAGCGATTTCGGCTATGCAGGCGGTCGGCCGTCGCACCCCGAGCTGCTCGATTACCTGGCAGCACGATTTATCGACGATGGCTGGAGCATCAAGAGCTTGCATCGTTTGCTGGTCACTTCCGCCACGTATCGTCAAGCGTCGCGTGTGGTGCACGAGCAGGCCGAGGCGATGGATGCAGAGAATCGCTTGCTGTGGCGGTTCAACACGCGGCAGCTCGAAGGCGAAGCGGTTCGCGATGCGGCGTTAGCGGTCAGCGGGGCGTTGGAGCAGCCGTTGGGCGGTCCGAGCTATCGCGATGTAGAAGTCAAACTCAATCAAAATCACGAGTTCACTAATCCCACCAACGACTTCTCGCCCGCAACCTGTCGGCGAACGATTTACCGCTTGTGGGCCCGGTCCGGTAACAACCCGCTGCTGCAGGCACTCGATTGCCCTGACCCTTCGGTGATGATGCCCACGCGCCCGGGCACCATCACGCCGGTCCAAGCGTTGGCGCTGATGAACAACGCGTTCATCGAGCAGTGTGCCGAGCGTTTTGCCGCCCGTGTGCAGCGCGAAGCGGCGGACGTTTCGGCTGCTCCGCAGATTCGCCGCGCCTACCAGCTCGCCTTGGCCCGCGCGCCAACCGAGCAAGAGGCCGCGCTCGCCGAAAGCTTTGTTGCTCAGCACGGGCTGGGACAGCTCTGCCTGGTGCTACTGAATACCAACGAGTTCCTGTTTGTGAACTGAGGCCGACGATGAATCCAGCCCCGCAACCGCACCTGCCGCGGCGCGACTTCTTCCGCGATGCTGCCTTCGGTATTGGAGCGATGGCCGTCGCGGACTTGCTCGCCCGCAGCGGTGAACTTCAGGCCGCTCCCGCTGAGCAGCCGCTTGCGACGGGACTGCATCACCCGGCCAGGGCCCAACACGTCATCCACATCTTTCTTGGCGGCGGGCTGAGCCACATCGACTCGTTTGATTACAAGCCGGAGCTCGAGCAGTATCACGGTCAGGACTTGCCGGAGAGTTTCGGCAAAGCCGACGTCTTCTTTGGCAAAGTCGGTCGTTTACACCAGGCGCACTACAAGTTCGCCCGCCGCGGCCAGAGTGGGCTGTGGGTCTCGGAGCTGTTCCCGCACCTGGCGCAGCTCGCCGATGAACTGACGGTGATCAATTCAATGGTCGCTGAGACGGCCAACCATATCCCCGGAATCTTTCAAGCCAATACCGGATTTCGACAGATGGGTTTTCCCGCGATGGGAGCTTGGCTGTCATACGGGCTCGGTTCGGTAAATGAGAATCTTCCGAGTTTCGTCGTCCTGCCCGATGCCCGTGGGATTCCCAATGCCGCTGGCGGCACGTTCAATTGGTCGAGCGGCTTTTTGCCGGCCCAACATCAAGGTGTCGCGTTCAATACCCGCAGCGAGAAACCGATTCTCGATCTGGTGCCGGCCGATCAGTCCAGCGCCGAGCTGCAGCAGGCGCGGCTCGCGCTGCTCAAGCAGTTCAATCAACTGCACGCCGAGGAGCAAGTCGACACCGATCCGCTGTTGGCCCGAATCCGCAGTTACGAGTTGGCCACACGGATGCAAACGGCCATTCCCGACGCGATGGACCTCGCATCCGAACCACAGCACATCCAGTCGCTCTATGGGCTCGACAAACCGGACACCCGCGATGTGGCCCGCAACTGCCTGGCGGCCCGGCGGCTCGTGGAACGCGGCGTGCGAATGGTGCAGATCTGGACGGGAGACGGCGTTTCGTGGGATGCCCACAATGACATTCTGGGCAAAGGTTATAAGAGTCATACTGGCGAGGCGCTCCGCATCGACCAACCGGTCGCAGGCCTGATCCGTGACTTGAAACAGCGTGGTCTGTTGGAATCGACCGTGCTGCTGATCACGACTGAATTCGGTCGAACCCCCTTCGCCCAAGCGGACGCCGGAAAGCTCAGTCGCGGCCGGGATCATCATCCACAAGCGTTTACCAATCTCCTCGTCGGCGCAGGGCTCAAGCCAGGGATCGCCTACGGTGTGACCGACGCCCTGGGTTATGCCGCGATCGAGGACGTGACGACCACCTACGATCTCCACGCGACCGTGTTGCACCTGTTAGGGATCAACCATGAACAACTCACGTTCTATCACAACGGCATCGCGCGTCGTTTGACGAATGTCCACGGGCACGTCGTCCAGAAGATTCTGGCTTAGAGCACGACGTTTTGAAGGCATTGCTGCGATGTCCGTCGCAGCGATCCCTCAAAAACCCTGACCGCTGGGATGCGGCCAGCCACAAACTTCGCGGAAGAACCCACCAGCAAAATGACCTTACCAGACGACATCGAAACGGAGATCTCCAGCGCGATTGAAGCGGGCGACTCAGACGCGCTTCGCGCAACGATCGAATCTTCCTGCCTGACCGGCCACGAAGACCTGGGGGCATGGCTGGTCTTGGCTTCACGCCTCGGGGAGCTTGATGCCATGCAAATCCTGCTCGACTTCGGCGCCAGCGTGCAGTGGAAGAACGATGATGGCGAAACCGCCTTTAGCTTTGCATGTGCTTGCGACCAATTTGATGCAGCACGATTGCTGCACCAACACGGTGCTGACATCAACAGCGTTGACTCGAGTGGTGGGACGCCGCTCGACTGGGCGGTCTGTCACGCACGGCCGGCATTTCGTGAATGGCTGAAACAGGCGGGGGGCAATCGAAATATGGATCACGATGAATGGCCCTGGCCGCCGCCAGTGACGTCCCGAGGCACTCGACGATAGCTTCGCCGCCGGAGAAGGCGGAGCCATCCAGTGCATGTGAGCGGCGGAAAACGTTTCGCGTTGAAGCCTGTCCAGCCTCCCGCCGCCATGTGATCAGCCCCGTTCTGTCTAATCGAGGTCGTCAGGCCGCTATGGTCTCGCGATCCAACTCGATGCGTTTGACGACCAGCCCGCAATGCTCGATTTGTCTAACTGCCGACCGCATTGCGTCGTCCCGCGATTCTGCCTCTCGTTCAAAGACCATTTCCATGCCTTCGTCGTGGCCGCCAAGATGCCCGTCATCGCACCCCGCCGCGGCCAACTGATCCGCTAAGTCGAGAATTTCCTTCTCGCTCTTGACATGATGGCTGATCACGATCTTGAATCTATATTCTTTCATCTGGCTTCTCACTGGTTTCGCTTGCCCCCGGACAAGCGGCTACCTTCTTTAAAATCTGTTTCGCGTGATTCTGCGGGCTCCGAGGCGTTGAGTACACGGCCATCCAGCACTTCCTGTGGCCGAATCCACAACGTATTGTACCCCATGCATGAGCGCGGGGGCCGCTCTTTTTCACCCTCCACCCCGCCACTTCTGCAGATTCCAAGGCTGCCCGGATCTCTTTGCTTGGATGACTTGTCACGGCGATCTCCTGCGTCGAGCATAGCCGCGCGAGGCTGCTACGAACAACCCAGGGGCGGCGAACCATCCAACGCGCGTGAGCGACGCTACTTGCAATTGACTGGGCTCGAAAGCCGCAACGTGCCGTCCATTGCCCGCACGGCAGCCATCGGCACTGCTTCGATCGCGAACTGCGATTGACTGGATGCGACAACGGAAGGAGACAGTAACCCGCCGATCTCGTCGATCGACCATTTGGCCGATCCGTCGTCCCGCTCGGCGAATCGGACCACGAGTGTGGGATGAAGCTTATGGACGAAGCTGCGCATTGGCAATCGTACTGGCCCAGTCAAATCCAGACGTCGCCGGCGGCAAAGGTCTTCCTTCGGCTTCGTAGAGCTCCACGGTTTCCTCGACAAGTTCGCACAGTTCTGCAAACACCTGCTTTTCGTCCTCGCCGTGGCAACCGCCGTAGAGCAGACCTGGGCAGCTGCCAATGAAACATTGGTCTTCGTCCGACCACTGAACCAGTTTGACATATCTCGCCGCAGCGATCATGACCTGGATGCTTTCCATGCAGCGATAAGTTCTCGGATCTTCCGCGACACGCGTTAGCACCTCGGCATGAATCAATGGGCATAACGCCCTATCCCGAAGGGATTCAAGCTATTAGCCGGCGGTCGAGCGCAGCGAACACCGCCGGAAAACGAACGAGGAAAGGAACCATTGACCCCGCAGGGGTCCCAGCGCGTGCATGCTCCGTCGCCACCACCCTGCAAACGCTGCGCCCCCCCCTGCGGGCTCGACAATTACTTCTATGACACGTTTCCCTCGGGTACGCTGCGCGACCCGGGGCTAACTGAACCGATAGCTATCTCCGTTTGCCAGAGATTCAAAACCGTAGCCAATTCAGCGGAGAGGTACTCGCTGTGGTGCTCAGCACTCCTGGCTCTGTGGTAACTTACCCACGGTACCAAGTTCTTGGTACCATGTTCTTGCTCATGACGATCATCCTCGTGAGGTGCAATTGAAATGGCATGGCGTCTTGAACGGCTCGTCCAGGCGGGCGAACTCGACAATACTCGGCTCGGCTGGACGATCGGGTGGCTGGAATTGGCGGGCCGTAGTGAGCAGTTGCGGCTGAAGTTGGCAGGCAATTGTCATCCCGATCTGGCCGGCTGGAAGTGTCGTATCCACCGCATCGAGCCCGAACCGGAAGCGCCAGACGTTGATGACGCTCCGCTGGATATCGCCCGGTTCAGCTCCGACCAGTCGGGACACGCCGGCGACATCACCGCTGACCAAATGGTCAAGCATTTCGACATCCCTGTCGCTGAACTGGTCAAAAGGCTGCATGCCGGCGAGCAACCGCCGTACACTTGGCGGAAGTGTCTGTACCTGGAATGGTTCAGCAATCACTACGGGCGCGTCGTGATCCAAAGCACCCGGCTGGCCGTCGAGCGGATCGGCACGCGGGCGTTCGAACTGAGCGAAGAACAATGGTGCGAGCAGCATCAGCAGAACCAACAGGAAATGAATTACTTCATGACCCAGCTCGGCGAAGCTTTGAGTAGTGGCGACTTGGATAACGACGATCAGTAGCGTTTGATCGAGAACCCGTGACTGCGCGATAAGCGACCGGCGGCGCTGGGGTACATAGTTTGCTGCCCCTGCTCGGCTGCTGCGGGCGAAGCCATGGGTCACGGGATATAACGGGAGGTCGACGAGAGCAGTAATGGAGAAAATCAAACCGGACTGGGATCCCCGGTCCGCTGCAGCGCTGCATGATCAACGCGCGGTCTACGACCAGATGCGAGAGCAGTGCCCAGTAGCTTACAGCGATTTTCTGCAGTGGTCGCTGCTCCGCCATGAGGATGTGCTCCGGGTGCTCAACGATCACCAGACGTTTAGCAATGCCGTTTCCCGGCATCTCTCGGTTCCCAACGGAATGGAGCCACCGGAGCACACGCCCTACCGCCGCAATATCGAGCCATATTTTTCGCCACAGCGGATGGAGGCTTTTGAACCGGTTTGCCGCGAGCTGGCGGTCGACTTGGTTTGCAGCGCGCTGGCTAGCGGCGAATTGGACCTGATGGCGGCCTTCGCCCTGCCGCTTGCCACACACGCGCAGTGCGCCTTTCTCGGCTGGCCGCCAAGCATGCGCACGCCGCTGATCCGCTGGACTCAAAACAACTATCAGGCCACACTCGCCCGCGATCGCCAGGCACTGGCGGAGCTGGCCCGCCAGTTTGAAGGTTACATCGATGAACTCCTTGAAGCGCGGTTGCAGGCCGAGGCGGGGCCCGAAAGCGACATCACCGCCGCGCTGATGCACGAAAAGGTAGCCGGTCGACCGCTGAGCAACGAAGAGATCGCTAGCCTGCTGCGCAACTGGACCGTGGGCGAGATCGGCACCTTATCGGCATCGATCGGGATCCTGGTGCACTTTCTGGCGGCCCATGAGCCCTGGCAGGAACGGTTGCGGGACGAACCGGCGCTGATCCCACGTGCGGTCGAAGAGATCTTGAGGATCGATGGACCACTGGCGACCAACCGCCGTATGGCAACCTGCCCGGTGGAAATCGATGGCCGGCAAATCGCTGAGGGTGAACAGGTGACGCTCCACTGGATCGCGGCCAACCGCGATGCACGCGCTTTTGACGATCCCAAAACCTTCCAACTCAACCGTGACCAATCCAAAAACCTGCTGTGGGGCGCCGGCATCCATGTGTGTCCCGGCGCGCCGCTGGCCCGGCTGGAGATGCGTGTCTGCTTGGAAGAATTGCTGCAGCGCAGCTCTCAGATTCAGCTCAATCCCGAGAAATCGCCGGTCCGCGGTGTCTATCCCGCATGCGGATTCGCCAGCCTACCGGTGCGGATTCAGTAAAAACATTTGGCCAACCGCCACAGCGTCGCACTGGTTCGGTTATGGTTTGTGGTAATACTGCTCCAGCACATCACCCTTGACGGGAGGAATGCGGATGCCATCGAAAGAAGTGGTCCGGGCGACATTGGCCGGTTTAGCAACAGCCGCTGCTTTGGCTGTGCTGGTCTTCATCGGCTCGCGCAACCTGCAGCATTTCGATGCGGCGTTGTTCGCGTATCTGTTCGCCACGCTGTTTGCGGCGTTTGGGATCGCCTACCGCTACAGCATGTGGCTGCAGCGTCCGCCGACGGCGGTTTATTGGAAACGGGGCTGGCAGGCATTCTTCCGCCCGCGGCTTTTCTTCCGCAATGTCGGTGTCGGGACGGACCGCTTGGTCCGCCGCTTTGCGCTCAATGACTTCATCTGGAAACGCAACTGGCTCCGCGGCCTAACCCACATGCTGATCATGTGGGGCTGCTTGATCGCCGCGGCGATCACCTTCCCACTGGTCTTTGGCTGGATTCACTTCGATACGTTGCCCGATAGTTTTGAGCATTACCGCGTCTATATTTTTGGCTTTCCCACGTTTAGTTTTCCGGTCCATTCGTTGGTGGCGCACCTGTTGTTTCACGGGCTGGTGTGGTCGGCGTTTCTGGTGATTCCTGGCGTGATGCTGGCCTTTCGCCGCCGCGTTCGCGATCACGGCGCTGCCGCTGTGCAGCGGTTTAGCGAAGATATTCTCCCGCTGGTGCTATTGTTCGCGATCAGCATCACAGGGCTGCTGCTGTGGGTCAGCTATGAATGGATGCACGGCTATGCTTATGATTTCCTGGCGATCCTGCATGCGATCACCGTGATCGTTACCCTGCTGTGGCTACCGTTCGGAAAGTTGTTTCACATCTTTCAGCGGCCGGCGCAAATCGGTGTCGCCTTTTATAAGGATGTGGGGGCATCGACGGCGCAGGCGTCCTGCGCGCGGTGCGGTGATGCATTCGCCTCCCAAATGCATGTGGATGACCTGATCGAGGTCGAGCGGCAACTTGGCTACAGCTATGAGATGCCTGAGCAAGGCAGTGGAACCAATCACTACCAGCGGGTTTGCCCACGTTGTCGCCGCGCGATGTTTGGCTTGAGCCAAGGGCGACTGTGGGCGAGTCATCTGACGCAAGATCCTTATGAATCCGAGGGAGCGGTGCAGCATGGCTGAACTACCAGTCGACTCACAAAGCATCATCAAACACTTTGGTCCGCACCTAGCCTTTCCCGAGGGGAAGCGACTGGATGCCGGGGTCGAGGCGGACCGAACCGTAAAAACCCACTGCTGCTTTTGCGGCCAGCAGTGCGGGATCCAACTCAACGTCAAAGACAACCAAGTCATCGGCTTCGAACCCTGGACCGAGTTCCCGTTCAACCGTGGCATGCTCTGCCCCAAAGGGGTCCGGCGTTACTTGCAGAGCGCGCACCCCGATCGCCTGACCACCGCGATCCGCCGCGACCCGAACGCCGAAGGTGGCTTTTCGCCGCTACCCTATGAACAAGCGATCCGTGAATCGGCCGCCGCCATCCAGCGGATTCAGTCGCAGCATGGCAATGATGCGATGGCGGTGCTGACCGGAGCCAGTCTGACGACTGAGAAAACCTACTTGATGGGCAAGTTCGCTCGATTGGGACTGAAGACCGCGAACATCGACTACAACGGCCGGTTGTGCATGGTCAGCGCAGCGGCGGGAAACAAAAAGGCGTTTGGCATCGATCGCTCGACCAATCCGATGTCCGACATGCTGGGCGCCGAAGTGGTGTGGATCAGCGGGGCCAACGTCGCCGAATGCGCTCCGATCACCACCAGTTACGTATGGCAAGCGCGTGAACAAGGCGCCAAAGTGATCGTCGTCGACCCGCGGATCACGCCGATCGCGCGGACCTGTGACCTCTACTTGCCGATCAAGCCCGGCCGCGACGTGGCGCTGTTCAACGGCATCTTGAACCTGATGATCGAGAATGACTGGCTCGACCATGATTTTATTGAAAATCACACCGTCGGCTTTGAGCAGGTCGCTGAACATGTCCGCGCCTGGACGCCGGCCCGGACGGCCGAGGTCACCGGCATCGCCGAAAGATCGATTCGCCAAGCGGCTCAGTGGTGGGGCGAAGCATCGACCAGTTACCTGCTGCATGCTCGCGGGATGGAGCATCACAGCCACGGCGTGCAAAATGTCCTCGGCTCGATCAACATCGTGCTCGCCTCGGGCCGGATCGGCAAACCGAACTGCGCCTATGGGACGCTGACCGGGCAAGCTAACGGCCAAGGCGGACGTGAACATGGGCAGAAGTGCGATCAATTACCTGGGGCACGAGACATCAGCAACCCCGAGCACCGAGCTTATATTGCCAGTGTCTGGGGCGTTTCGCCCGATGACCTGCCCGCCGCCGGTGTCGATGCTTATGAGATTTTTCGCAAGATCGATCAAGGCGAAATCCGCGGGCTGCTGTCGATCTGCTTCAATCCAAAAGTCTCATTGCCGGACAATTCCTTCGTCACGCGCTGCCTGGAAAAACTCGACTTCTACGTCGCCATCGACTTCTTCCTCAACGAGACCGCACGGCACGCCGACATCGTATTGCCCGGCTCGCTGCAGGAAGAAGACGAAGGCGTCGTCACTCAGCTCGAGGGCCGGGTGATCAAGATCAATCCCGCGGTCGAACCGCCAGGTGAGGCACGCCAGGATTGGCGGATCATCCAGGATCTCGCGCGGGCGCTGGGGCGCACCCATGGGCTAACGTTCGATTCGCCGCGCGCGATCTTTGAGGAGCTGCGTGTGGCCAGCAAAGGCGGCGTCGCCGACTACTCCGGCATCACCTGGGAGAAGGTCGAGCAAAACTATGGCGTCTTCTGGCCCTGCCCGAGCGAAGCGCCCGACGGCACACCGATCGATCATCCCGGGACGCCGCGATTGTTCCAGCCCGGATCGTGGAACCCGGTGGCCAAAGGCGCCGGTCCATTCTATTTCCCCGATGGCAAAGCCCGCTTCAATGTCTCCACCTATAGTCCGCCGGCCGAGGATGTGGACGAAGCCTTTCCGATCATTCTGACGACCGGGCGAGTGATCAGCCAGTTTCTCTCGGGCACCCAAACCCGCCGCATCGGCCCGCTGGTCGATCAGTATCCTGAACCACGACTGGAAATGCACCCGCGATTAGCAGAGCAACTCGGAATTGCCGACGGTGACTGGGCCACTGCGGAATCGCGCCGCGGCAGTTGCACGCTGCGAGCCCAGGTCGTCAGCACGATTCGCCCCGATACCGTGTTCATCCCCTATCACTGGGCAGGAGCCAAAAGCGCCAATCAACTCACGATTGCAGCCCAAGACCCGATTTCCAAAATCCCTGAATATAAGGTTTGTGCCGTCCGTGTGATCAAAGCCGCCGGCCCACCGGAGTACGCTTTGGAGTTGGAATCTCAGCAGTAAGCACCCAGCCAATTAGAAACGCTGACAAGACCTCTGATAAGGAATGACCATGCCCGTTCCGGCGCATCTGGAGTTTTTCATCGATCCGAATCGGTGCATCGGCTGCCAAGCGTGCGTGCACGCCTGCAGCGAGTGCGATACCCATAAAGGGGTCTCGATGATCCAGCTCGACACCTTGCAGCGTTCCCACTCGACCCAAACCGTCCCGGTCGTCTGCATGCACTGCGACTCGCCGACCTGTGCGGAGGTCTGTCCGGCGGACGCGATCAAGAAAACCGCTGACGGCGTGGTCCAAACCGCCAGCAAACCGCGCTGTATCGCTTGCAATAACTGCGTTCTCGCGTGCCCGTTTGGGATTCCCAAAATGAAGGACGAACGGGCGCTGATGATGAAATGCGATCTGTGTTATGACCGCACTTCAGTCGGCAAAAAGCCGATGTGCGCCACCGTCTGCCCCAGCGGTGCTCTGACCTATGGAACCCGAGAAGAGATCCAGCGTTTGCGCCCGCGTTCGCGCCCGCTCAATCAATTTCGCTTCGGCCGCCAAAACATCAATACCAAAGTCAACATGATGGTCCCTCGTGACGCACCGCTGGAGCGACTCGATGTGACCGCTAATATGAATGAATCCGACCAGCCGGCGACGGTACGCATCGCGATCATGGACGAGTCGATCAAAGTGTCTAACTGGACAGGAAGTGATATTCAGTAACATTCGATCAGCCGGAACGCGCTCAGCAGCCCAGGATGTGATATTCAGCAAGATCCTAACAGCCGGCACGCGTTAGCGTCCGGTTCACGCGAACCATCAGCCGAACAGCGGCGAGCGATTTGAGCGAAAGACGTATTCAGACCTGCTTCAGTGAGGGCCAGACGGTGAGTGACTTACCCATCCACAGAAACCCTGATGGCCGCCCGATGGCCGAGCAGCCTAAGTGGCGGCAAGATTTTCCGGTCGACACCGCTCGCGGCGACCACGTCGGGCGGCGCGAGTTTGCGAAGTTTTTGGTGCTGACCAGCGGCGCGATGACAGCCGGCCACGCCTACCTGATCGCCCGCAGCGCGGTCCGGCAAACCGACGCCCCATCCTCGGAACAAGCGATCGCGCGAGTCGAACAACTGGCTGTGGGAGACGTGATCCGCTTTGACTACCCCGAGCCTGGCGACCCGTGTTTGCTGGCCAAACTCGACGACGACACACTCGTCGCCTTCGGCCAAAAGTGTACGCATTTGCAGTGTGCGGTGATCCCGGATCTTCCCAATCGGCAGTTCGTCTGCCCTTGCCACCAGGGCTTTTTCGATGCCGAAAACGGCCAACCACTCGCCGGGCCGCCACGGAGGCCGCTGCCACGGATCCTGTTGGAAATCCGAGACGGCATGATCTACGCCACCGGTGTGGAGTTAAGCACATGAGTGGTCACAAATCGTTCTCCCGGTCGCAACAGGCGGCCATGATCTATGGGATGATTTCATTCATCCTGACCCTGGTCGTCTGCCAGCTCTGGCTGGTCACCGCGACGGTCAACGCCTTCCTCGGCGGCGATGACTCCATCGTCTGGCCGGCAGGAATTGCCAGCGCCATCTGCCTCGCTCTCAATATTGGTCTGCTGCGGTACCTGTATACCCTCGAGTGACCGCATGAGCGCGAGCCCGTCGCCTGATGGTCTAGAAAAGCTGCATCCCGCCTACTTCGCTCTGGTGATGGCCACCGGGATCGTTTCGCTAGCCGCTTATCTCCTGGGATTTACCACGATCGCAAGAACTCTCTTTGCGTTCAACATCGTCGCGTACCCGACGCTGTGGGTTCTATATGTTGCTCGCACCGTGCTTTATCCGCAGGCCGTGCTCAGTGACCTGACGAACCATGCCCGCAGTGTCGGTTTCTTCACGATCATCGCGGGCACCTGTGTACTGGGCAGCCAGTTCATCATTATCGGCAAGATGCCAGGAATCGCTTTGGGCTTGTGGTTATTGGGGATCCTGCTGTGGGGTCTGTTAACCTATGGCATCTTGACGATTTTAACGGTGCAACCGACCAAGCCGACGTTGATCAAAGGGCTCAATGGAGGTTGGTTAGTCGCCGTGGTAGCAACTCAGTCGGTTTCAATTCTTGGTAGCCAACTCACCGATCAATTCGAATGGGCACGCCCGCAGGTAGTGTTCTTTTGTTTGGTGATGTGGCTCGGCGGCGGAATGCTTTACATTTGGTTGATTTCGCTGATTTTCTACCGTTATACTTTTTTTGAAATGAGCGCAGCAGATCTGGCGCCACCTTACTGGATCAACATGGGAGCCGTAGCGATTTCCACACTCGCTGGCACGTTCCTGATCAGCAACACTCCCCAGTCGCCGCTGCTTGAGGAACTGTTGCCGTTCATTAAAGGGATGACATTGTTGTTTTGGGCGACAGCGACATGGTGGATTCCGATGTTGGTGACGCTCGGATTCTGGCGCCATGGTTTCGAACGAATGCCGCTGCGGTACGACCCACTCTACTGGGGCGCCGTCTTTCCGCTGGGCATGTACACGGTTTGTACCTACCGGCTGGCAATGACCGTCGATGCACCGTTTCTTGGGATGATCGCTCGTATCTCGGTCTACGTGGCAATGCTCGCCTGGACAGCGGCGCTGCTCGGCATGCTCCACGGGTTGTGGCAACGGTCGCGGCGCTGCGGTCGATGAATCCGCTGTTCCGATCACGTCGCCAGTCACGGTCCCTTGAGAAACTGTCTGAGCTCTGCCAGCTTGTCCGTATTGATGTGATCGACGCTTGCGTCCTGCAGAAGTTGCCAACACTCCTGCGTTTCCGGCGTGGCCCAGAAACGGATACGGCGGCCGGCGGCGTGCGTCCGGTTGACGAACTCCGTCAGTTTGCGGCGCTCGGCCTCATCGATCGGGCCGGTTCCGCGCCACCGAAAATGAGCGCCCCAGCGGTCGCTCAGCAGGATACTAAGAAACTAGGTCAGAATTTCTTTCACCACGCGGCCATGGACATCGGTCAGCCGGTAATCGCGGCCTGCGTAATGAAACGTTAGTCTCTCGTGATCTAGCCCTAATAGGTGCAGGATCGTGGCGTGCAGATCGCGGACGTGGACTTTGTTCTCGACCGCGCGAAAGCCGAACTCATCGGTTTCACCATACGTCATCCCGCCGCGCACCCCGCCGCCAGCCAACCACATCGAAAAGCCATGGTGATTGTGATCGCGACCATCACCGTTTTCACTGGTCGGCGTACGGCCAAACTCGCCGCCCCAGATCACTAGCGTGTCGTCTAGCATGCCCCGTTGCTTCAGGTCGGCCAGCAGCGCCGCGGTCGGTTGATCGATGTCCTGGCACAGTTTCTGAACCGAGGCATTATGATTGGAATGGGTGTCCCAGGGCTGGCCATTGCCATAATAGACTTGTACGAATCGCACGCCGCGTTCAACTAACCGGCGAGCCAGCAAGCAGCCATTGGCATAGTGGCCACTGCCATAAGCTGCTTTGGTCGCCGCGGTTTCATGACTGAGATCAAAGGCTTCGCTGGCATCGGCCTGCATGCGAAAGGCGGTTTCAAGAGAAGCGATTCGAGCTTCTAACGCATTATCGGGACCGCGGGCCTGCAGGTGCAATGCATTGAGACGCTGCATCAGATCGAGCTGACGTCGCTGATCTCCGGCTGCATTGATTTCATTCTGCAGATAGGGGATCAACTTGCTCGGTGTCAGATCGGCATGGTTGACGTAGGTGCCTTGGAAGGATGCCGGCAGGAACGCGCTGGTCCACAGCTCGGCGAATCGGACAGGCCGGCCCGGACACAGGACGATGTAGCCTGGCAGGTTTTCATTCTCCGATCCCAAGCCGTACAGAAACCAAGAGCCCATACTCGGCCGGGTGGGTAAAATCGTGCCGTTGTTCATCTGCATCAGCGCCGGCCCATGATTCGGGTTGTCGGCATGCAGCGAGCGGAGCACACAGATATCATCGACGTGTTCCGCGAGTCGCGGCAGCAGATTGCTGACCGGAACCCCGTTTTCACCGCGCTGCCGGAACGTTGCAGTCGACGGCAGCAGACCTCCGGTCGGCCGCTCCGTCCTCAGATTGGCTCCCTCGGGACGTTGGCCGGCATACTTGGCCAGGTCGGGTTTGGGGTCGAGCAGATCGGCTTGGAACGGGCCACCGTTCATGAACAGATGGATGACCCTTTTCGCTCGCGGCGCGAAGTGGACAACATTGCCTGCGGCACTGGTTGTTCCGGCCAGTGCAGAGCCAGCAAAAAACGGCGCCGCGCCCAACACTCCTAAGCCGCCTCCCAAGGTTTGGAGCAGCGTGCGGCGGGGAATCGAAACAGACGACGGGAGGTGGGTTGACATCGGTGGGATTCGAGCAGACAGGAAGGGTAGCGGACGGCACTCTGAGATGCCGCATCACCAGCAGATTTCAATCGACAAACAGCAATTCGTTACTTCCTAATAGCGCATGAGTATAACGCCGCCAAGCTGCGGGGACTGCGGTCGCATCCGTCGCTGACGAATCCTCGGGGGCCTGCAGGTATTCTAGCGCAATCGCAACTTCAGCCTCACTTGCCGAGCGAGCAAACAACAAGCGATAAACTCGCTGCACACGGTCTGCAGGCTGCTCGGGAGCTTCTCGCCACAGCCGCTCGGCCAGCGCCGTCGCTTGAGCCGTTAGAAACGGGCTGTTGAGCACATACAAACCTTGCAGCGGCGTGGTTGTGTTCATCCGCTGCGGGCTATGCAGACTCGGTTCCGGGAAATCATGTAACTGCAGCATCTTGGATAACTCGCGGCGGTGGACGGTCGTGTAGAGTGTCCGTCGCACATTGGCCGGAGTGTCCGCAGCGACCGACGGTCCCCCCATCGTTATGTCAAGTCGGCCAGCGACCGCCAGCATCGCGTCGCGCCACGGCTCGATCTCAAGCCGCTTGCGGTTCATACGCCACAACCAGTGATTGTCTGGATCGATGACGTATTTGCGTTCGTCATTGGCGCTCGACTGTTGGTACGTCGCTGAACTCACGATCTTACGATGCAGCCATTTGATCGACCAACCGTTTTCGACGAACCGAGCGGCCAAGTCCTCTAGGAGTTCAGGATGCGACGGAGCGGCGCCCAGCCGGCCAAAGTTGCTCGGCGTGTCGACCAAGCCGCGGCCAAAGTGCGCCGCCCAGATACGATTGACGATCACGCGGGCTGCTAGCGGCGCCGCCTCACTGAGAATCGCATCGGCCAAGTCGGCTCGCCCGCTGCCGGTGTGCAGCGGGCGCGGCTGTCCCGGCGAGAGCACGGTGATGAACCGCCGGGGGACCAACTCCCCCGGGCGATTGGGATTGCCGCGAATGGCGAGGTGTAAGTCTTGCGGCTCAGAACGATAAACGAGCTTCGAACCGGACTGCGGGTCGTCGCCCGCGGGCAGCACGTGCAACGATTCATCGGTCACCACGTTGGCCACCGGAGCGTCATACAGCGGTGTGGCTGCTTTTAATTCGGCGATTGCTCGCTCGATTTCCGTGATCTGGGGAGCCTGCGGATCCTGCTTGCGTAGCTCGGCCGCTCGCGCCGTAAGCGTCGCCACCTGCGTCTTAGCAGCATCAATCGCGGCATAATGTTCGGGCGGGACCAGCGGACGGTCGATCATCCGCGTGCTGGCAAACACTCCGGCCAAGGCATAATAATCTTCATTACTAATCGGATCGAACTTATGGTCATGGCAACGGGCACAGGCAATCGTTAGCCCCAAAAAGGTGCGGCCGACCGCATCGACGCGTTCTTCCCATTCATCGGCCACCAACACCTTGATGATTTCAGGCGGTAAGAGCAACTCTTTGAAATAAGTAGGACTGAGCCCCAAAAAACCGAGCGCTGGTAAATCTTCGGGACCAGTCTCAGCGAGTCGATCGGTTGCCAATTGGCGCCGCACGAATTGGTCATAAGGCAGATCCTCATTGAAGGCCCGCACCACCCAATCCCGATAGAGGTGTGAGTTGGGTGTGCTGCCGAGCCACGATTCAGTGGTGTCGGCGTAGCGAGCGAGGTCCAACCACAGTCGTGCCCAGCGCTCGCCGTACTGCGGCGACGCCAGTAGTCGTTCGACCAAATCCTCATAAGCACGCGGTGACGTGTCGGTGACAAACCGCTCGACTTCCTCGGGCGTCGGCGGCAAACCGATCAGGTTAAACGACAGGCGGCGGATCAGCGTTGCGCGGTCGGCCGGTGGCGATAACGACAGGTTCTGTTGCTGGAGTTCGGCGATGATGAACGCATCGATCGCCCCCTCGGTGCGAGCTGCGTCGCCGCCCGCCGCATCGGTGATAACAGGGAGCTGCGGACGGGCCAGCGGCTGAAACGCCCAAAACTGCCGGCCTGCTTCCCAGTCGATGCCGGAGCGGGGCGCGACATCCGTTTGATCGGTCTCCGGAAAAACGGCCCCGCGCGCTACCCAGTCGACCAGTAACGCGATCTCGTCGTCGGCCAGCTTGCCCTCCGGTGGCATGTCGTAGCCATCGCCGAGGTACCGGACCGACTGAATCAGCAAGCTTTCATCTGGATTGCCGAAGACGATCGCCGGGCCGCTGTCGCCACCGGCCCGCAGATGCGCAGCCGTGTCGAGCCGCAGCCCGCCTTGCAGCACGGTGGCGTCCGCGGAATGGCATTCATAGCAATGTTCGTGCAGCAGCGGCCGGATATGGCGTTCGAAATGCTCGATCTCCGCTGGCGACGGTTCGACTTCACCCGCGACAAGCGACTGGCCAGCGGCGGCAAGCCCAACCGTCACTGCGAGGACCAGCAAGCGGTGCTGGGCAGCCAGCAAGAAATATCGGAAGCGGTGATCAAACATCCAGGCTGCTCTCACTCAAATCGGCAGGCGGTGATCCCAGACGCTCTTTGTCGGGGCCATCCAGCCCAATTCTCGCCGCTAAGGGCGCAGCACGCAACACTGTCGGGGCATTCGCTGATTGAACGGCCGTGTGCTCTGCAGCGGGTATCACCATGAATTGGGGTGGCACGCCCAGAGCTCCAGCGATGGGCGTGGGCGCTGGAGCTGAAAGGCGAGCTGATGAGTCACTTAATAGTTCCCTTGTGGTCTTCTCGAGCACGCCCTTCGTTCCTCAGGGACGTGCACATGGTAAGACGCATTGGCGCCCTTTGAGGTGAGCCACGAACTTTGCCGAAAAACCAGGAGGAGCAAGCTGCTCAAAAAATTTGTGACTGCTGTCGAATCGCGGCGAGGCCAGGCGACTAAAGGGTGATGAGCGCGCGGGACAACATCGGAAACGCCCGATCGCCTGCGTCACTCGGTTCACTCTCTCAGACAGGAGTTCAATATGTTACGACAATCTTTGGCAGCGGCGCTGGTATTGGTGATGCTCGTTGGCTCAAGTCGTGGAGCGGATTCGGCCAAGGCTGGTTCAGCGAATTCGACATTCGAAAAACTCAAGGGGCTCGCCGGTACTTGGGTGGAAGCCGGGCCCGATGGCAAGCCAACCGACAAAGTGGTGTCGATCGTGCGTGTGACCGCAGGCGGCTCCGTGGTCCATGAAACGCTGTTTCCGGGCGACCCAATGGAGATGATTTCGGTCTATCACCTGGATAAGGACGATCTGTTGATGACCCATTACTGCGCCTTGGGGAATCAGCCGCGGATGAAGGCCGATCCGGACTCACCGCCGAACCAAATCCGCTGGCAGTTTGCAGGCGGGACGAACTTCGACCCGAGCAAAGATGCGCACATGCACGCCGCCACGGTCACTTTCGTCGACGCAGATCACATCGAAGTCGAAGGTGAGGGTTGGGCCGACGGCAAGCCGACCGCCGAGCACTGCGGAGTGACGAAGCTCGTTCGCAAGCCATAGTTGCTGATCAATTGTTCCACCTGGTGAACACGCCAGGCGGAACGGCCAAAAGCTGCAGATCAGTTGTTAGCTGAGATTTCGCCGCCGGCGCGGGTGACCAAACGTGCGTACTCGCGAATGTCGATGCTGTCGCTGATGCCACGAACGCTGCCGTCGCCGAATGCATGATTGACGATGCCAGGGTGGAATGCATAGGGCTGACTGGTGCCAAATGTGACATGATAGGGGTGAGGGTAGCCTGCTTCGACAATGTCGGTTCCGTTGGCGCAGTTGACGGCGCACTGGCCGGTTTCGGTCAACCCATCGGCCGAGAGCCCCGAGACGATGATATCTGAAGCCGGTCGGCACCAGCCGCCGCCGTTAACCCGCATCTGCGTCAGCACCGAGCCCACTTTGCGGCCGTTTCGATATAAGAACGGCCGACCCGCCGATTCAGCCAACAGGATGGTGTTGGTGAGTCCATCGGTCACATTGCGAAAACTCGCACTCGGATTGTTGTACTCCATGATCCCCGGTTCGTTGTTCGCGGCCCCATTGGGATTGTTAGTCCGATCGACGAGCCCTGCCGAAATCAACCGTTTGTCGATCCACACGGTTGGCGAGTAATCGGTCGGAGCCCCGATTTCAGCCACCCACGGACTCGCCTCTGGCAGCCCATCCAGCCGCGTCGTCCCTTCTGGCGTGGAGGGGCAGCTTAAGGTCGCAATCGGTTTGTTCACTGCCGGCCGATTGTCGAGGTCGCCCCAGTTTTTACTGAGATCGAAAATCTCATAGACGTTTCCTTCCTCCATGTAGTTAAGCAGGTGCGTGATCGCGGCGATGCGCGGCAAGGGCGTCAGTCCCACGGGCCGGGCACTGACCGGCACGGTCTTGTGCGAATCGTGATGCATGTGAATCGCCAACCCGAGCTGCTTGAGGTTGTTAACACACTGCATGCGACGAGCGGCTTCGCGCGCCGCCTGCACCGCGGGCAATAGCAGACCGACCATCACGCCGATGATGGCGATTACCACCAGCAGCTCAACGAGTGTAAAACCTTTTGATTTGCGCAACATCATTTTGATTCTTTTTGTAGGGATTGCATTCGAACAGAGATCGAAATTCACCGGCTCGCAGGCCGTGAAAGGCATGCGCTAACGCGTGCCGGCGGAGTGAATTTGGCCAGACTTCAGAAAGTGCTCCGCTCAGAGATCGATCGGAGGCAGCTTGTTCGACTCTGCCGAGACGGTAATCAGCAGATCCGACGTTTTGGGCGAGGCATATTTGGAGGGCAGAACGTTCGGTCCGGGAACGACATCAGCCCCGCTTTTGATCGGCTTATACCATTCCACGGTGACGATGTACTCGCCGGCCGGAGCGCCATCGCCACCGTTGAACGTGGTGACGATGAGTGCGCCATCGATATTGACGGACGCTCGCGGCGTCGGAACTTCGGGCATCGGCTGCTTCGGGTGCAGCGCCACAAACGCTCCGGGAATCGGCTTCCCTTGGAACGTCACCGCGGTCTCAACCGGATACGTCGCCACATGCTCGGGTTCCGCCTCGCCGCATCCCCCCAAGATCAGGCTCAGCGCCAGCATGGGAAGCAACCGAATCCGGCTGGCAGATAACCCGGAGGCAACAAAGCGTGGCTGTCGCAAATAGGCAGCAACGCTTACGAAAAAGAATGGAGCAAACACGGTAGGCGAAGTCCTATGGGATTCGACGCCTCCGGTAGACCGGTCGGACGACTCTGTAGATGATGGTCACGTTTCAATGCGCGAACCACGAGGTGGTAATGAAAAAACTAGCGGAAATTTGACGATTCGAACGAGGCTTTGGCAGAAGGATCCCGTCAAGTGTGCTGATACAAGCCCGAAGCGCAAGCGAGTGACACACTTCCGGCTTGTATGAGCCGAACCACTCGCTCGCGCGTCGGGCTTGTATTGAATACTCATTTCCAAGCTAAGCACACCTGAGAGTCAAGTGTGCTTAGCGGTGATGGGGCCGCGGACACGGTGCTTTTCCGTGCGATCGATCTGAACCACAACCCCATCTTGCACGACAATGTTCACTGCCCCATAACGCAACCCGCTGAGCATCCGCGCGATCTGGTTGAGTTCCTCGTCCGTAGGGCACGCCTGGCGTGATTGATCGAAGCTGCTGGAACTCATCCCGGAATCCTTTCCTGCAATTGAGTGTTGAAGGCGGCTGAAGTTTCGTTTGCCACTTGACCGCTGAGAAACACGCGGGCTTGCTTCGGGCAGAGGAATACGGATTCGTTCTCGCGCAAGTCCAATTGCCGCAGTTCTTCTAAGGGAAGTTCCGCCAGGATTGCAGCGCCGTCGCCAGCCCTCAGCGTCAACCGCGCCAGGGCGCCCGCCGCATTGATACGGACGATGATGGCCTGCAGCGCCGGCTCGCCGCCTGTCGATCGGCGGATCGCGAAGTCATGCGGCCGCAGGTAAACGTTCACCTGTCGCTCTTCCGCTCCGTCGTACGCCGGGTAATCAATGCACAATGGCCCTGCAGTCGCCTTCCCGTGGTGCACACGCCCTTGGAAAACATTGACTTGGCCAAGAAACTCCATCACGAACTGCGTCCGAGCGTGATGAAAGACTTCATCTGGCGTCCCATACTGTTCAATGCGTCCGTTGTTCATCACCACGACGCGATCAGCAACCTCCAGCGCCTCCTCTTGATCGTGCGTGACCAGCACCGTTGTCACATGCATCTGTTCATGCAGCGTCCGCAGCCACTGGCGAAGTTCCTCACGCACCTTGGCGTCCAGCGCCCCAAACGGTTCATCAAGCAATAAGACTTTCGGCTCGACGGCCAATGCCCTGGCCAGCGCGACACGTTGTCGCTGACCACCTGAAAGCTGCGAAGGGTACCGATTGGCAAACTGTTGCAGTTGGACCAGTGACAGCAGTTGATTAACACGTTCCTTGATTTGCTCGGCCGGTAGACGCTCTCGCCGCGGCCTCACTCGCAATCCAAACGCGACGTTATCGAACACCGTCATGTGCCGAAACAAGGCATAATGTTGGAAGACGAACCCAACCTGTCGCTGCCCGACACTTCGTGACGAAACATCTTCATCATGGAAGTTAACGGATGCTTGTGGGTGCGGATCAGGCATTTCCAATCCAGCCATCACGCGGAGCAGCGTTGTTTTGCCTGAGCCCGATGGCCCTAACAATGCAACCAACTCGCCGGCGTTGATCCTGAGGCTGACGTCGTCCAGCGCCTTGAACGCGCCGAAGCTCTTGGAAATGTGTTCGACTTCGATACTCATGGTTGATTCTCGTTCAATCGCTCGTGCGTCCTGCACCGTCGCAGCGACGCGTTTTAAGCAGGTTGGTGTAAGTCTTTCGGTCAGACAGTAGCCACTGTTCGGCTCATGGCTGTTGAGAACCGGACGCTAACGCGTGCCGGCTGATAGAATTTTGCCGAATATTATGCCCTGTGCTGCTTAATGGGTATGTAGTTTGGATTCGACCAGTGTCTTGAGGCCTAGCGTGACCAGCGCCAGCAGCGCCAACAGGGACGCGACGGCGAATGCGGCCACGAAGTTGTATTCGTTGTAAAGCACTTCAACATGCAGCGGCAGGGTGTTGGTGCGGCCGCGGATGTGGCCTGACACCACCGAGACGGCGCCGAACTCGCCCATCGCCCGAGCGTTGCTGAGGATCACCCCATACAGCACCGCCCATTTGACATTGGGTAATGTGATACGGAAAAAGGTTTGCCAACCGCTCGCACCCAGCGTGATCGCCGCTTGTTCTTCTTCGCTGCCTTGTTCTTGCATCAAGGGAATGACTTCGCGAGCGACAAAGGGAAAGGTGACAAAGATCGTCGCCAGCACGATCCCTGGAACAGCAAACATCACCTGAATCCCATGTTCCGCCAGCCACGAGCCGAACCAGCCTTGCATGCCAAAGACCAGCATGTAGATGAATCCCGAGACGACCGGTGAGACCGCAAACGGCAAGTCGATCAGGGTCACCAGCAGGCTTTTGCCGCGGAAATCAAACTTCGCAATAGCCCACGATGCCGCCAGTCCAAACACGAGATTCAGTGGAACCGCAATGGCAGTTACCAACAGCGTCAGCTTGACTGCCGACAAGCAGTGCGGATCGGTAAAGCTCGCCAGGTAGACGCTCCAGCCCTTGCGCAATGCCTCGGCAAAGATAGCGGCCAGCGGGACCAGAACAAACAGCGCCGTGAAGCCAACGGAGACCGTGATCAGGCTCCAGCGTGCGATAGGCGAATCCTCCGTAGCCGCCCGCACCCTTGCCGATGGCACATTGCCGAGGGGTAGTGGTTGAAGGGTAGCCGCGTCCATATTAAACGGCTCCTTGATAACGCCGCGTGGCATAACGCTGAATAAGATTGATCAACAATAACATGGCGAAAGATACCAAGAGCATCATCACTGCCACCGCGGCGGCACCCGCATAGTCATATTGCTCGAGTTTGGAAATGATCAACAATGAGGTGATCTCGGTACGCATCGGCATGTTGCCCGAAATAAAGACGACCGAGCCGTATTCACCAATTCCGCGGGCGAGCGATAAGGCGAAACCGGTAAGCAACGCCGGCACGACGCTCGGAGCAATCACCCGCGTGATCGTTTGCCAGCGCGAGGCGCCCAGGCTGGCGGCCGCCTCTTCTGTCGCACGCTCCAGATCCTCCAGCGCCGGTTGCACGGTCCGCACGACGAACGGCAAGCCGATGAACGTCATCGCCACAATGATCCCCAGCGGTGTGAAAGCAACTTTCACGCCGAGCGGCTCCAGGTACTGACCCAGCCAGCCGTTTTGCGAGTAAACCGCAGTCAGGGCGATGCCTGACACCGCGGTCGGGAGTGCAAACGGCAAGTCGACGATGGCGTCGAACAATTTGCGGCCGGGGAACTGATAACGCACGAGTGTCCAGGCGACGATGAAACCAAAGACGGAGTTGATCAAGGCAGCCACCAATGCGGTGCCGAACGTCAACCGATACGACGCCAACACACGCGGACTCGTCGCCGCCTGCCAAAACTCACTCCAGCCGAGTCCAGCGGCCTTAATAAACAGTGCTGCTAACGGCACGAGCACGATCAGGCTTAGATACAATACGGCATAGCCTAACGTGAGGCTAAATCCTGGCAGCACCCGCGGGCGCACGATGCTTGTCATAATGATTCTCGGCTGCAATCCCTGCAGGTAAGCACCCGGATACAAGTTTCTTCCATGAAGCGATTTCGCACATCCGGCAGGCAGCGTGCTGAGCGAAATCACTTACGACCGATTACTTGTGTCCGGCAACTTATAAGCCGGGCGGTGATTATTTGGACTGATAGATTGAATCGAAAAGGCCCCCGTCTGCAAAGTGCTTGCGCTGGGCCGCCTGCCATCCACCAAACTCGTCCTGCACGGTGAACAGTTCCAGCTTCGGGAACCGCTTAATGTCGGCCGGATCGGCATGTTCGGGTTGCTGGGGACGGTAATAGTGCTTGGCCGCCAGACGCTGTCCCTCGGGGGCGTACAAATACTGCAGATAGGCACCTGCCACCTCTAAGGTTCCACGCGCAGCAGCATTCTTATCCACCACGGCGACGGGAGGCTCTGCCAGGATGCTCACCGAGGGCACCACAATCTCGATTTCACCGGCACCGAGTTCATCGATCGCCAGCAGCGCTTCGTTCTCCCATGCCAGCAGCACATCGCCGATGCCGCGCTGAACAAAGGTGGTCGTCGCTCCACGTGCACCCGAATCGAGTACCGGAACATTGCGAAACATTTTGGTGATGAATTGCTGAGTCTTTTGTTCATCGCCACCGTTGTGCCGCTGAGCATAGCCCCAAGCCGCGAGGTAATTATAGCGTGCCCCGCCGGAGGTTTTGGGATTAGGGGTAATCACTTCAATGCCAGGGGCGACCAAGTCGTTCCAGTCGCGAATCTTCTTAGGGTTCCCTTTGCGAACCAAAAAAACGATGGTGGACGTATAAGGCGAGCTGCGATGAGGCAGCCGTGACTGCCAATTGGGAGGCAGCAAGCTCGTGCGTTGGGCAATCTCATCAATGTCATAACCCAGGGCGAGCGTCACGACATCGGCTTGAAGTCCGTCGATGACGGCTCGCGCCTGTTTTCCGGCGCCGCCGTGTGACTGTTCGATCGTCACGTCCTGACCGGCCTGTTCCTTCCAGTACGCTGCAAAGGCGCGGTTGAACTCGTTATAGAACTCACGCGTTGGGTCGTAGGAGACATTCAGCAACGTCACCGCCCCACCGGTCTTGCCGCCAGCGGCTGCCGATGAAGTGGCGTCGGAGGTGCTGCTTGGCTGGCAACCCGCGAACACGAGCAGGGCGACAGCGGCAAGCGAGGCGAAAGGTCGATTCAGGGGCATGTGCAGCGCACTCCGTGGGTTGAGCTGAAGGTCGTCGGCTGCTGTTTGCAGTCTGCATACCAACCACCGGACAACGCACCGCAACCTTATACCTGCAAAGCACTTACGCTGAACCAATTTTGAGAAAATCGGCTTCTGCCGTGGAATGACACGGATTGCAGCCAGCATATTTGGCGGCGTCCGTGAAATATGCTGGGGGCGGTGAGCCCTTGCGGGTTGGTAGCCCCGTCTTGATACAGGCTTTCGCCGCGTCTCTTCCTGTTATTACAATGAACTACACGCCATGCCCCATCCTGGGAGGAGGCTCGTCAATTTCCCGTCCCAGTTTGAGATTCGCGCGTGCCGCTTGTCCTACCCTGCCCGAGCTGTGGCCAGAAAATTGGCATCCCAGAAGAACTGAAAGGCAAGCAGATCCGCTGCCCGAAATGCCGCGACTGCTTTTTGGTCGAACGTCGCAAGCCGGAGCAGCCGGAGTCTTCCGCGATGGCAGCAGCGCCCGCCGCGCAGTCGCTGGCCAGCCAACCAACCGCGGCTGCGAGTCAGCCTGCTGTCGTGCAATGCCCCAACTGCAGCCAAAAGATGCGGCTGCCCACGAACGCTGGCGCCGCGAGATTCAGATGTCCAGGTTGCGCCGCAATTTTTGACCTCGCGAAGCGTGTGAGCGCTGTGGCAACAACGTCTCCGCAGCCAGTCGCCCCGCGTCCGGCTAGCCCACAGCCGGTCGCACCTCGTCCGGCTCCCTCGCGTCCGGCTCCCTCGCGTCCGGGCGCCGCGCGATTGGCCGGTTCGAGCCAGGCCGGTTCGGACGGCTCAGGTGTGCCGAGCGGATTTCCGGCAGGTCCAGCGTCGGCGAGCGTCGACTCGCTGTTCAGCGACCTGCCACCGCTGCCCGCTCAAACCCAGGCGGCTCCGCGCCATCCGGCGCGCGCGATGGGCCGGTCAGCATTTTCGCCGCCTGCTCGGGCTGCGGCATTCAGCGGAAGCGGCGCTGCTGGGAGCGGAATCGATTCTTCCAGGCTCGGCCCCGCTTTGCTGATTGCGATCCCCTACTTGCTCGCCCTGCTATTTACCTTGTTTTTGTTGGTTTCAGCGATTCGCAACGATGGGGGACGTTCCAGCAGTCGGGATATCACGGTGTTGGTGGTTTTGTTCGGTCTAACAGCGAGCCATTTCGTCGCCGTGATTGGCGGCGCCGTCGGCATGCTCATGCGCGCCCCTCGGTGGTTATCGATCACGACCTGTCTTGTCGGGCTGTTGCCCACCATTTTTGTGTCTACGCTCTGCTTCGGAGTCTTGCTCTACCCATTTGCGCTGGCTGGCTGCATTTGGGGATTAGTCTCATTGTTGGGAAGTCCTCGTCCGCGGGTCGGCTATGCGGGCGCCGGGACTGGTCCGCAATCGCCCGATCACTTTGGTGGTGCTGCCGCGGCAGGCAACGACTACATGCGTCAAGCGTCGAGCGAGGTTGCTAGGAAAGCATCAGCCGAGGAAGGCGCCGCATCGCTCGGCAAGGCGGTCCTCTGCATCATCGGCGGGATCGGGTGCCTAGGATTCGCCGCATTTGCGGCCTATTCGTACTATCAACATATGAATGGTGAAACAGAAGTGCGTCGACCGGGCCGCGCGATCTCCGGTGCCGTCATCGCAGCCATTACGGGCGTCGGCCTGCTCACTCAGGGCATTACCGGCTTTACAAAACGCTCCGGCTAGACCGCCCGCGACGTGGACATCCGCAAGAAAATCAACAGCGCGATCACGGCGCCGATGATGCCTCCGATCCAACCCGCGGGATTGCGTAAGGTGATCTCGCCTCCAAATAGCAGCGAGCCGAGGAAGCCGCCGACAAACGAGCCGATGATGCCCAGTAAAATCGTGGCCACGATGCTCATCGATTGCCTACCGGGAACCAATAACCGGGCGATCGCCCCCACGATCAGCCCAAAAATCGTCCAACTGATCACCATCCAGAGAATGTCCATCGTTTTAACCCTTCATCACGCAGCAGAAACATTTGGAGGTCAGACGCCCTCAAACGCTCCCTGCTACCGGTTAGTCAAGGAGGTTTGCGGAGTCATTGCAAACGGCTTGCAGAGTTGCGACAACTGTCGCGAAGCAGCCATCGACGAGAGCAAAGGGCGCACCAAACGTGTGGCTAATCAAACTGCCAGCGGATGTTAACCAACCAGTCATGCACGTCGCCTGTATCTGTCCGGCGGTTCCCGGCCACCTGAATCCGGCCATTGCTTTGGGCAGGGAGCTGGTCCGTCGTGGCCACCGTGTCACGTTGATCAGTCTGCTCGATGCCGAGCCGGCGGTCGTTGCCGGCGGGCTCGATTTTCATCCGCTTGGGCAGGCTGAGTTTCCAGCCGGTTGCCTTGCGGAACAAACGGCGATCCTCGGTAGGCTCAGCGGTCGGCAAGCGTTGAAGTTCACGCTCGACCAGTTGGCCCTCTCGGCGCGCGTGGTCTATCGCGAGCTACCTCAGGTCGCCCTCCGCAGCGGCGTGGACGGCTTGATCGTCGATCAGATTCAAGCCGCAGGCGGCACGGTTGCCGAGCATCTGAAGCTGCCGTTTGTGACCATCTGCAGTGCGCTGGCAACCCATTACGAACCTGCGGTTCCACCGTTTGCCACAAGCTGGCCTTACCAGGACCGGTGGTGGGCGCGGCTCCGCAATCGAGCCGGCTGGACGGTGATCGACAAGCTGCTCCAGCCGGTTGCTAGGCTCGATCACCAGCAGCGCCAAGACTGGGGGCTAATACCTTACCGTTCCGCGGATGAGAGCTATTCGAAGCTGGCGCAGATCAGTCAACAACCGCCGGGGTTTGATTTTCCACGGCAGCATTTGCCGCCCCATTTTCATTATGTGGGACCGCTGAGCGACGCCGCTGCACGGCCCGACGTCGATTTTCCTTATGATCGGCTCACCGGGCAGCCGTTGATCTATGCCTCCCTGGGGACGTTGCAAAACCAAATGCACGGTGTGTTTCGCGCGATGATTCAAGCCTGCGAAGGTTTGCCGGCGCAGTTGGTGTTGTCGCTTGGGCGCACGGGATCGGAAGTCAGGAAGCAGTTGCCAGCCGGAGCGCTCGTGGTCGATTATGCGCCGCAGATGCAATTGCTCGAGCGGGCGGCGCTGTGCATCACTCACGGCGGGCTCAACACCACGCTTGAAGCGCTGCGCTGCGGAGTGCCGCTGGTAGCGATTCCGATCGCCAACGATCAACCGGGCGTTGCTACGCGGATCGCGCACGTCGGTGTTGGCGAAATGGTGCCGCTCCGGCAACTGACCGCAGCGCGACTGCGGCGGGCCGTGCACAGGGTGCTGCAGCAAGCGTCTTATCGGCAACACGCTCAGGCTTTTCAGCGGGCGATTGCAGCTCATCCCGGTCCGCCGCGGGCAGCAGACATCGTCGAACAAGCGCTCGCCAGCCGTGCGGCTGTGACCAGTTAATCCTGGCCAATAGCCGCTGGGCCGGCTCAAGTCGCAAGCCGCTTGGGCTGGTTGCGTGAACGCCTACTCCTCGCCTGATGGCGCCCGCAGAAGCTACCACTGAATCTGATTGAAAAGGGTTCGAAGCCGGCGCCCCTTGGTTGGATTCACCTGTTCGATGAACGACAGGCGGCCTTGCAAGTGCGCGCGAAAGTCGGTGTGGTTGTCGCGATTTTGAGTTTGTGGACCGCAGCGGAGGCAATTGGTGAGGATGGCTTTCAACCGGTCGAAGTCGCTGCGGCGGACATTCAGTCGTTCGTTGATGACCAGTCCCGCCAAGTGTTGCCGCGCGCCCTGCTGCATCCGCCGTGTTTTGCGATGCTGAACGGAAAAGCTCTCTTCCATGGCGATTGCGCAGACGTGAATCGCGAACCGCCGAGCAACACGCTCAAAATCGCACTGCCCGGAAAACGCCAGATCGTCGGCATAGCGGGTGTAGCTGGCAGAGGCCGCTTGCGCCAGCCCAGCAAGCCGGCAGTCGAGGCGGAAGGCGCATAGGTTGGCCAGTGCCGGTGACGTCGGAGCGCCCTGCGGCAGGTGCGGTTGAGCATACAGCCTGCAAGCGGGCACCCACTGCGGACGCTGGAGTTCGCTCGCAACCGCCTTCCAAGCATCCGCAGGAGCGACATTGGTACAGAGTCCTGCCAGCAAATCGGCCACCGCTTCGGGGTAACCGACGGCACGAAACAGGGCCTGAACCCATGCTCGCCGGATGGTGGGAAAGAAATCTTGCAGGTCGATGCGGAGCACGACGCGGTTGCCCACATGCGGCTGAGCAAAGGTTTGGATCGATCGCCCGTGGCAAAACCCATGCGCCGCCGGGTGTGGCGGAATGTGATCGAGGATGCCGGCCAGAATGCGGCGCTGGATTTGTTTGAGACGTGGCTTGGGCGATTCAATCAGGCGCACCTGGCCAAACCGCTTCGCCAGAGGCCGGTAGTGGTAATGCCTCTGCGGCCCTAGAGGCGACTTCGACTCGAGAGAACGCAGGTCGGCGAACCACTCGAGCTGTCTGATGTCGAGGTCAAGCCAATGAGCCAGTTCGCCCGGCGTGCGGAGCGGCGGAAGCTCCCACGCTTGGGCCGCCAAAACCGGACGCATCACGGGAGCGGCTGCCAGTAGAAGCTCGGCCACTTTCAAATCGTGCTTCCAAGCGGCACGCTGAAAGCCTGCATCGGAGCGGATGAACCGCGCCAGTACCGCTGTGCGTGGGCGGAGGTCGCCGGCAAACTCGGCTGCCACGCGGCGAGCTAATGGCCGAAACCATTTCCAGCGCTTGCCCAGTGCTCGATTCCAGCGATCGACGATTGCGTCAACCTCGAGCGGGCCCGCTAGGCAGGTGGTCGCGAGCGCACGAGCGATGGTTTCAGAAGCCATAAGAAACGGGCGACAGAGCACTCCAACGAGTCTGGTCCGGCGTGAGCCGTTATGCGTGGGAACGCATCGTCGCTCACGCCTCGAAATCCTAGTCCTTCACGATCCCCTGGGGTAACCCCAGAGAGGTCAGTCCAGCGCAGGCCGCTCGAACTCACCGGCTTGGAATGCTCTGTCGCCACACCGGCAGCCTAACCTGGTGAGCGGCTGGCGGCAAATGCCAGCTCGCGGTCGATCGGCTGAGATGCGTTACCGCGGCTGGCAGGAACCACTGCTGCAACTGGTCGAACCCGACCCGGCGGAGCTTAGCCTGAGCCATCTAGCCCCGTTGCCGCTCGTAGGCCCTTGAGCGGATTGGTCTTTCTTGTCGCCCTCTGATTTGGCTACAGCAGACCGCTTTCCATCTCCATCGTATGGCTCTCTGGCTCGCCTTCAGGCCGGCCCGCGTGGCCGCATCGGCGAATTGCAACAGGTTTTCGCATGGCTAGAAAAAGCAGCACGATGCTGCGTCGGCAGTTCGTTTTACAGGCAATCACGGTGGGGACCGCCACTGCGACCCTGGCCTCCCTAAGTGGCTGTGGAACACTACTCCATTCGGAGCGTCTGAATCAACCTCATAGTCGTGATCTCGACTGGAAGATCGTCGCGCTCAATGGGCTCGGTTTGATCTTCTTTTTCATCCCGGGCGTGATCGCCTTTGTCGTCGATTTTCATACCGGGGCGATCTATTTGCCTCCGCAGTACGGCGCAGCGAAACCGCCGCTGGCCGACGATCCTGAGCAGCTCGTCGAACAGGGACCGCAGGAGGCGGAAGCCGTTCCACTGGAGCAGGTTGCGGTCTTGTCGGGTGAGTTGAACCTGATGGCAGTCGAGCGCGAGATGACCCAACAGATCGGTCGGCCGGTGTGGCTGAGCGAAACCTCGGCACGGGTCACGCGGCTGGAAAAACTCAACCAGTTCGCCGACAATCAACAGCGCTGCCGCACCGATCAAGCTTTTGGTCTATCTCCGCGAGCCTTCCTGCAGCGCTGGGTACCGCAGGTCGGCGCGTCGAGCAGCACCGGCTGAGTTGTCCCCCCGATCCCGCCGTCGCTAGGTTGCTCGGGCGGCGGGCCAGCATGCTTCCTCTGGCGTGTACAATGCCTGCTAAGGAAATTCGCGAGCGGCCTGTCCCAGGTCAGCTCACGACGGTGGTCTGTTAATTCTCCGGCTGGCTGCAACGTCTATCTGGATGGACCATGAGGATCGGATTCAACCTCCTCATCAACTCTTCAAACGGCAAATCGCATCATGAGAAACATGCTCGTCCTGCTCTTGATCTGCGCTTTGCAACTCGCTGCTGTATCCGCCCAGGAGTCGGCGCCGAATCCTCAGCGCCAACCCAGTACTGCCGACAATTCCACCCCGGAGCAGCCGCGCCCGCGGCGAGGCGGCGGGTTTGGCGGCCCGATCGAGCTCGGTCCCGATGACCGGCAAACCTATCCCGACCCGCCGGACAGCATCACCGAAAAGCGAGAGGGGATCGAGCGCGGCAAGCTGGAGATGATCGCGTACGAGTCCAAGACTGTCGGCACGACGCGCAAAATGAACGTCTACACGCCGCCGGGGTATTCGTCCGAAAAGAAGTACCCGGTGCTGTACCTGCTGCACGGGATCGGCGGCGATGAAACCGAATGGCAACGGTTTGCGACCCCGGATGTGCTGTTCGACAACCTGATCGCGGATGGGAAGGCCGCTGCGATGATCGTTGTCATGCCCAACGGTCGCGCTCAGGAGAACGACCGTGCTGAAGGGAATGTGTTTGAGTCGGCGCCGGCGTTCGCGGTCTTCGAACAGGATTTGCTAGCCGACGTCATTCCAACGATTGAATCGCGGTATGCGGTGCAGGCGGATCGCGAACACCGCGCGCTGGCAGGGCTGTCGATGGGCGGCGGCCAGTCTTTGAACTTTGGGCTGACCCATCTCGAGACCTTTGCCTGGATCGGTGGCTTTTCATCGGCTCCCAATACCAAAGCTCCCGAAGAACTGCTTCCCGATCCGGCGAAGACCAAACAGCAGCTCAAACTGCTATGGCTTTCCTGCGGTAAACAGGACGGACTGATCAACGTCAGTCAGCGGCTGCAGCGGTATCTGAAAGAGCACGACGTGCCGCATGTTTGGAATGTCGACTCACATGGCCACGATGCCACGCACTGGCGAAACAACCTGTACCACTTCGCTCAACTGCTTTTCAAAGCCTCTCCGGCCGACAACACGGACCCAAACGCGGTTGCTGCTCCTGGCGATCAACCTGCGGACGGTGCTCAACCTGGAGGCGAAGAGGACAGCCGAACCCGTTCCACGCCGGAAGGAATCAAAGACGACTTCCAGCCGGCTCCGACCAATCAGCCAGGCAAAGAATATCCGCAGGTAAACTCGGAAGGTCGCATCAAATTCCGCATCGTGGCACCCGAGGCCAAACGTGTTGGCACCACCTTTCGAGATAGCACAGAGTTTGTGAAGGACGACGAGGGAGCGTGGATCGGCTATTCGCGTCCGCTGGATGAAGGCTTCCACTATTACATGCTTCAGATCGATGGAGCTGAGGTGCCGGATCCCAACAGCCAGTATTTCTTCGGCGCCAATCGCTGGGGCAGCGGCATCGAGGTTCCTGCCCATGACCGCGATTTCTACGCCATCAAAAACGTGCCTCACGGTCAGGTTCGTGAAGTTCTGTTCCAGTCACCGAGCACAGACACCCACCGGCGAGCATTCATCTACACACCGCCCGGCTACGTCAAAGACTTGGACCAACGCTACCCCGTGCTTTATCTGCAACACGGCTGGGGTGAAAACGAATACGGTTGGAGCGTTCAGGGGCACGCCGGTTTGATCATGGACAACCTGATCGCCGAACAGAAAACGCGGCCATTCCTGATCGTGATGACCTATGGCATGACCAACGAAACCCGCATGGGCGGCCTGAGAAACTACGACATCCAGCCATTTGAGACGGTGCTGATCAAGGAATTGATTCCTTATGTGGATGCGCACTTCCGCACGCTGACCGAGCCGGAGCATCGCGCAATGGCAGGCCTCTCGATGGGAAGTATGCAAACCAAAACGATCACCCTGCGCAACGCCGACCTGTTTTCGCACATCGGGCTGTTTAGCGGCAGCACGATTTCACCAGACGACATCCAAGACATGGAGGCTTTCAAAAAGAAGAATAAGCTGATTTTTGCAAGCTATGGTGGCCACGAAGTCGAAGGCGGGCAGACGCGCCGCGGCGGCGATCCGCAAGCGACCGTGGAGGCACTAAAAGCGGCCGGAGTCAATGCTCACTATTACGTTTCACCGAAGACGGGTCATGAGTGGCAATCTTGGCGACGCAGCTTAAGAGAGTTCGCGCCGCTGCTCTTCCGACCTGAAGATCAAAGCAACAGCGACCATCCAGCCGATGATCAAGCCATCAAGGCAGCCTTCGCCGAATCCTTTTTGATCGGCATGGCTGGTGATGTGCCCACAGGATACTCCCAGCAAGAATTGGACCTGGCTGCAAAGCACTTTGGCGCAGTGACTCCAGAGAACTGCATGAAGCCTGAATCGATTCAGCCGCAAGCAGACCGCTGGCAATTCGGGCGATCGGACGCCTTGGTCGACTGGGCGGAACAAAATGAGATGACCGTCCATGGACACACGCTGGTCTGGCACGCCCAAACCCCCGACTGGTTTTTCGCAGGAGGCGACAAGGAAGTGATCAAGCAGCGGATGCAGGATCACATCACGACGCTCGTCGGCCGCTATCAGGGAAAGCTGCAAAGCTGGGATGTCGTCAACGAAGCGATCAACGATGGCGGTGACGCGGAGACCGCTAAGACCGAGAACTTGCGCAATTCCAAATGGTTGCAATCACTGGGGCCAGAGTTTCTGACGCTGGCGTTTCAGTTCGCTCGCCAGGCCGATCCCGACGCGGTGCTGTATTACAACGACTACAACATCGAATCGGGGCCAAAACATCAGAGTTCGCTGGTCTTGCTCAAACGCCTGCTCGACGAGGGAGCTCCTATTGACGCAGTCGGAATTCAAGGCCACTGGAGATCAGGACAGGTTCCTTTTGAAGCCATTGATAGAGCGATTTCCAACTACGCTGCGTTCGGTTTAAAGGTCAGCATCACCGAGCTGGACGTCACCATCCGCGGCGCGTCCGGAGGGCAATTTGGACCTGGATTTGGACCAGGACGTGTTCGTCCTGCGACGCCTGCGACCGCTGCAGACTTGCAACAACAGGCTGAAGATTACGCCAAGCTGTTTGCGATCTTTAAGAAGCACGCAGAGGTGATCGAGCGCGTCACCTTCTGGGGACTGAACGATCGACGCACCTGGCGGAGGGGCCAACACCCGCTGTTGTTCGATGCCGATAACCAGCCCAAGCCCGCTTATGATGCGATCTTGAAGGCGGCGCAAAGTGGAATTGCCGAGAAGGATGCGGCAGGTGCTGGCCGAAGCTTAGTGATCGAAGACGGTGGCACCGGACCTTATTCAGCGATAGTGACGGAAGACGCAGCGCTGCCTGGGATGACGATCTATCGCCCACGTGATTTGGCAACATTTGGCGACCAACAGCAACTTCCGGTGCTGTTGTGGGGAAACGGAGCCTGCGCGAATACGACTGAGGAGCATAAGAATTTTCTCAATGAAATCGCGTCCCATGGCTATATCATTCTGGGGATCGGTGTGCTCGACCAGATTGAGTCGCGTGATGAAACCTCGCGGCAGCGCACACAGTCCAGCCAACTGCTCACGGCCCTCGACTGGATCGTGGCTGAGAACCAGCGCGAGGGCAGCAGCTACTTTGGCAAAATCGACGTCTCCAAAGTGGCCGCGATGGGCATGTCCTGCGGCGGTCTGCAGGCGATCGAAATCTCGGATGACCCACGGATCTCGACCACGATTGTTTGCAACAGCGGCGTGCTGCCGCAGCGATCCCCTAGGCCCGCGATGCCTGGGCTGACGAAGGACGACCTAAAAAAGTTCCACGCGCCGGTCCTGTACATCATGGGCGGTCCCTCGGATATTGCCTATGAAAATGCGATGGACGATTTTTCACGCGTGGAGCAGGTACCGATCGCGATGACCAATCTCGATGTGGGGCATGGCGGCACCTACCGCCAGCCGCAAGGCGGCCAATACACGCGCGTCGCGCTGGCGTGGCTCAACTGGCAACTCAAGGGCCAGCAGGAGGCCTCGCAAATGTTCCTGGGCGAAGACAGCGAGCTGAATCGCGACGCTGACTGGACGATTGAAACGAAGAACTTTTGATTGTTGAGAGTGAGGGGCGGCGAAGGACGGTGGCGGCAGCGGTCGCTTGGCGGGTTGCATCTTATCGCCGAATGATCACGATACAGCATGGATTTCAGCATGCGCCAACCAAAATTTCGGGAACCTCAATGCAGGGCATTGACCAGATTCGTGAGCTGTTTCATCTTCTCGCTGCGCTGTTGGTGTGGCCGGTCCTGTTGGGGCTGGTTGGGCTGAGCATCTACGCCCTCGTCTCGCTCGGTGTGTTTGCTCGCCAGTGGTGGTCAAGGCGCAGCAGCGGGGAAGCCGGGCGTCTGCGTGAGGATCGCGAGGAATTGACTCGCATTGCGATCAGCCAGCAGGAGGATCTCGATCTGCGATTGGAGGAGGCGCTGCAGCGAGCCGAACGACGGCGTTGGAAGTCGCTCGGCTGTTTGCGACTGGCCGTTCGGCTCGGGCCATCACTGGGGTTGATGGGAACCCTGATTCCGATGGCGGATGCTCTGCAGGGTCTTGCCGATGGAGATTTGCCGTCGCTGGCCACAAATATGGTGACAGCGTTCGCTGCCACAGTCATCGGACTGATGGTCAGCGTGATCGCCTTTCTGATCACCGCCGCGCGCGAGTCATGGGTGCGCGATGATAACCAGGCGTTGGCATTTCATGCGGAGCGTTTGTTGCGCCAGCACCAGCTCGCGTCTGCTACTGAGCCGCTTCAATCTCAACAAATCTAAGGAGCGGTTATGAGATTTGCTCAACGCCATCGCATGAGCTCTGCTGAGCATTCCCACGGGTCTGACGAAGACCCACTCGCCGCGATCGCGAATCTGTTCGATGTCAGTGTGGCGTTTATCGTCGCGTTGTTGATCGCCCTGTTCAGCCTGTTCGCCTCCGGTGAACTGCTTGATGCCGATTCGAATGTCACGCTGGTCAAACAGGCTGAAGGAGGCGACATGGAGATCATCACCAAACGCGGATCGCAAATCACGGTGCAAAAAGTAACCGATAACACGCTCTCTGGACGTGGCACGCGGCTGGGGACCGCCTATCGCTTGGCCAACGGGCAGATCGTCTACGTTCCTGATGACCAATCTACCCCTTAGCGATTCGATGTTCCCAAATGTCTTGAGGATGCTGACGTTCGCAATCGCATCATGCGGTCTGTGCTGCTCGATCGGCAGCGCACAAGAAGTGCGAGTTTCGCTGATCATCGGTGATACCCAATCGGCCGCAGCGGTGGCCGCCGTTCATCACCTCGCGGCAGCCCCCCAAACCGCTTCGGTGCGGATCCGTGTGTTTCCGAAGCTGGAAGCATCAGCCGAAGATCGTGAGTTTGTTCGCACCAGCGACATCGTGATTGCCTATTCACGGTTTGCCTCGTTGGTGCGCAGCTTTGCAGACGAACTTTCCGCAGCGTCGCAGCGAGGGGCGATCGTACTCAGCGTTGGCGGACCGCTCGACCCACAATTTGCGCAACTCGGACTGACGCGTGACGAAACGCTCGCACGCTACTTCGACGCAGGCGGCACGAACAACCTCGTGCAGATGGTGCGAGCGGCGCTTGCGCGCCACCAGATGCCTGCGCTGTTAGTCGAGCCGCCTCAGCCGTTTCCCGATTTCGGTTACTTTGATCCCGCCAGTGGCAAGGCATTTGAAGATTTTGCAATCTATCAATCCACGGCCAGCGGTTTTGCGGCCGCAAGAGCACGCGCCACCGATCAAACCTGGCCCCAAATCGGCGTCTATTTTTCGCGTGAGATGGCGACATCCGGACAAACGGAGCTGCTAAGCGCCATCGAGTCGGCCTTGGTAGCCCGACAATTGCAACCGATCTTTGGCTTTGGTTATCCGGGCGATCAAGCGATTCCAAACTTATTTCAAGGGCGCATCGAAGCGCTGATCGGTCTGACGCTCAAGATCGGCAACGTTCCAGAAAAGATTGTTCCGGTATTGGAACAGCTTGATGTTCCTGCCATCAATGCCATTGAACTGAACACTCAGTCTCACCGTCAGTGGCGTCAGTCAGCGGTGGGCCTAGACCTGATCGAGCGTTCCTGGCAAGTGGGAGCCGCCGAGTTTGCAGGGGCGATCGCTCCTACCGTTGTCGCTACTAAAGAACAGGTCATCGATGCGACTACCGGACAGCGCTATGTCCTGACGATGCCGATTGCCGACCGCATCGAGCGATTGGCTGACCGCGTGCAGGCTTGGGTACGCCTGCGGACGCTGGCTCCTGATCAGCGCCGCGTTGCCGTGATCTACTATAATTATCCACCAGGGCGAGACAGTATCGGCGCGTCGTATCTCAATGTGCTCCCCGAGTCGCTGCATTCCATTCTCAATCTGCTGCGCGACGAGGGGTATAACTTAGAGAATGCGCCGAAGACGGCCGACGAGCTATTTGCCAGCGTGCGGAGCTTTGGGAATAACCCGCGACCCGGCCCAGAAGCTCCCACGGAATTGGCTGAAATGGTTCAATCCAAACGCGTGCAGTTGCTGCCGATGGTTACGTATCGCCAGTGGTTTTCAAAGCTTCCGCTGGCTCTTCGCGAACAGATCATCGCGCAGTGGGGGGAACCCGAAGCCGGGTCGGTGATGACCTGGCATGACGATCTCGGCGAAGCTTATCTTGTGCTGCCGATCTTACAGTATGGGAATGTCATCTTGGGCCCTCAACCGACTCGTGGTTGGCAGCAGGACATTTCGGCGGCTTATCATGACATCAAACTGCCGCCGCACCATCAGTATTTGGCATTTTATCTCTGGCTCCAACACGCCTTTGCGGCCGATGCGATGCTGCATGTCGGGACGCATGCAACGCACGAATGGCTACCCGGGAAAGAGGTTGGTTTCAGCGAAGAAGATGTCGGTGAAGTCATTGTCGGCAGCGTCCCGCAACTCTACATCTACATTGTCGATGATGTGGGCGAAGGGTTGCAGGCCAAGCGCCGCGCGATGGCGACGATCATCACGCACCAGACGCCGCCCCTGGACCAAGCGTCGCTGAGTGTCGACCTGCGAGAGATTTCCGGTCTGATCAGCGATCTCAACGTGGCTCGCGATAAGGGAGCACTCGGCGTTGATGCCATGCTCGCCCAGCTCACCGAGTTGTCTCGGCAGAAAGGGTTGCTCACCGACCTGTCCATCGAACTCACTGACGAGCAACTGTTGGATGACGAGCAAATGGAAGAGCTCGAGCATCATCTGAAACGGATCGGCGAGCGGCTTACACCGTTCGGAATGCATACCTTTGGCGACACCATGGACGCCTCGCAACAGGCAGCAACCGTCGACGCAATTCTGTCACGAACACCAGAGTTGAGCGCCAGCGAGTATCAAGCCCAACGAGATCAATTGTTGACCGCCCTATCGCAGTCGGGCTCCGCGGAACTGGCGGCGTTATCCACAGGGCTCCGCGGCGGCTACATTCCAGCCGGCCCAGGAGGCGATCCGGTGCGCAATCCCGACGTTTTGCCAACAGGAAACAACTTTTATGGGTTTGATCCTGCGCGCATGCCGTCGCCGGCAAATTACGCGGCCGGAGAAAAATTAGCGGAGGACTTCTTGGCGGCCTATGCGGTTCAGAATGACGGAGCCCATCCCGATCGCCTGGTTTTCAACCTCTGGGGCACCGAAACCAGCCGCCATGAAGGGGTAATTGAATCGCAGATTTTGTCGCTGATGGGCGTACGCCCGATCTGGGATTCGCGGGGGCGTGTCCAAGATGTGGAATTGATCCCACGCGAGCAACTGAGACGTCCACGCGTGGACGTGACCGTGATTCCGAGCGGCTTGTACCGCGATCTGTTTCCCAAACTCCTGTTGTTGCTTGATCAGGCGGTCGATGCCGTCAAGCAAGACGACCGGGCCGACAATCCGCTTCAACAAAACATTATGCGGGTGGCAGAGCAACTCGTTGCGCAAGGCGTCGCCCCCGAAGAAGCCGAGCGACTGGCTTCGGTCCGACTGTTTAGCGTCCCATCCGGTGCTTACGGAGCTGGACTCGATCATGTGATTCAAGCAGAAGATTCTTGGACGGCTGACTCTCAGGTCACCGACGTCTACATGAATCGCATGAGCCATCTGTTCGGCCAAGGCTATTGGGGAGAACGGGCGGCGGATGCTTCGCAGCGCGATCTGTCGCCACAGCTTCTGGCCGCGGCGTTCCGCGGTGCGAAAGGGATCATCCATAGTCGTTCGTCAAACGTCTACGGAGCGATCGACAGCGACGACTTCTACCAATATCTCGGTGGGACGGCGCTCGCGGTTCGTGCGGCCAACGGAGGCGAAGCGGTCACTGCCTTTGTCGCCGATCTTTCCAACCCGGCGGCCAACGAAACCTTGACGCTGCAGCAGTATCTCGGCCGTGAACTGCGTGCCCGGTACCTCAACCCTAAATGGATCGAGAAGATGCTCGACGAAGGCTATGCCGGAGCGCGGATGATCCGTCAGGTGACCGATAACCTTTGGGGTTGGCAGGTAACGGTTCCCGAAGTGATCGACGCGGCCAAGTGGCAGGAGTTTTACGAGGTTTATGTTGATGATCGCCATCAGCTCGATATCCAAGACCGCTTTGCAGCAGGATCGAATTTGGCTGCCTACCAGATGCTGGTGGAACGGATGCTTTCCGTGGTTGAGAAAGGTTATTGGCAACCGGATGCTCAAACCGTGGCGCAACTACAAGCCAAGCAGAGTGAATTGCGAGACCGCGTCGCTGCGGAGCATCACCTGATCGCCCAGCAGGCCGCAAACCAGTCCGCACCTCAGGCGATTGAACTTCCCGACGCGGCACCGAATGTAGATTTGCCTGCCTTATCAACCGACCCTGGGGCAGTCGAGTCCTCGGAGGCAGGTGCTCATGCCACGACGGCGGCGTCGCTGAGCGCACTGGTGCAAGGTTTTACACTTGAGATGCAAGGCGGAGCACCCAACGGGTCGCCAGCGGTTTCGACGTCCCATCCGGCGCTGCCGCGGCATTGGCTTCCCATAGCAGCCGCCGCCATGTTGCTCATCGCCAGCGGTTGGTTCTGGCAAGGCTACTGGGAGCGATTGTCATGATCGTACGGCCCGGCGGTTTTGAAGAGCAGGCGATGATCCGCGGCAAGCAGCGGTCGGCGTTCACGCTCGTTGAGTTGTTGGTGGTGATCGCGATCATCGGCATCTTGATCGGCTTGTTGTTGCCGGCGGTTCAGCGAGTTCGCGAAGCGGCGCGGCGGATGCAGTGCGCAAACCATCTCAAGCAGATTGGATTGGCGCTGCTCAACTACGAGTCGGCACATAAAACCTTCCCACCGGCGTCGGTTGGACCGACCAGTTCATCCGTAGCAGGTCCACCGATGCGTCATGGCTGGGTGGCAATGACGCTGCCATTTATCGAGCAAGCGAATGTGCAGGATGCTTATGATTTTCGAGTACACTGGTATGACACGGCCAATGCTGAAGTCATTCAAGTTCCTCTGGCGGTCTACCACTGCCCCTCTGCCGATTTTGGACGCACCGCGACCAGCCGTTCGCCCGCTTATGGTGAACGCACCGGCGCAGCATGGGATTATGCCAGTGTGAATGTTTCTTCCTATGTGCCAGGCTATGAGGGCTCCGCAAATGCCCAGCGTCGCTTGGGGGTGATGAATGATCGAGAAGGTGCTGCGATTTCGATGATCCGCGATGGCTTGTCGAACACGCTGATGGTCTCCGAATGCGTGAATCGTCCTCAGCTCTGGACACGCACGGGACGCAAAACCGACTGGATCGCAGATACCAGCAACTACCCGGCAGGAATTGTCGGACCGGGGGAAACCACCGGTGGGGTTTGGGCGGAGCATCAAAAAGCAGTGGGAATTGGCGGCGCCAGTGCTGACGGTCGGGTGACAGCCGGAGGCGGGCCGTGCGCCATCAACTGCACCAACGACTGGGAAATTTTTGCAATGCACCCCGGCGTCGCCAATGGGCTGCGCGCCGATGGTTCGGTCAGCCCCTTGAGCGAATCGATGGACATTCGTGTGTTGGCTGCGTTATGTAGCCGGGCAGGCGGTGAAGTCGTCACCGAAAATTAGGCGCGGCCGTAAGCAAGAGCTGAATGCAGCGGTTGGCAGCGCTGCGTCTGGTGTTCGCGGCCCAGCAGCTTGGCGAGTTGATCAGCCGCGGGGTGAAGGAGGACTGGAGCGGCGCGGAGTTTCTTGATGAGCTCCTGCGCCTGGAGATTGAATGCCAGGAGGAGCGCCGCGGCGCTCAGGCGATTCGGATCATCGTTACCAGCGGGGCTGGATCGCGCTGACAACGAACAAAGTTGGCCGGAGGTGTTGGCGGGCGACGAGGTGCTTGCCGGAGCGATCCTGGACCGACTGCTGCACAGCGCGACGGTGCTGAGCATCCAGGGGCGGAGTTACCGGCTGCGTGACCTGGAGGCGAGTCTGGGGAGTGTCTCACCGGTTTCGCAAGCGTAGGCCGCGCGCGAGTTGGTAGCTGGTTTTCGATTCGCTGCGCTCATCGAACCCCAGCTACCAACTCACTCCCCTTCGGGGGATGCAGGAAAGAACCCGAATCGTAACAGTTCGGGTTCACTAACTTCGTAACAGTTCGGGTTCAACGACAT
>Ga0182745_1000319_pt1 | contig 56500 bp, 46 predicted proteins | sample eDN3rd30CKraftBY_FD_128523 | JGI IMG/M metagenome (GOLD analysis project Ga0182745, IMG submission 128523) | Enriched backyard soil microbial communities from Emeryville, California, USA - eDNA 3rd pass 30_C Kraft BY (version 2) (version 2) | ecosystem: Environmental > Terrestrial > Soil >... | reverse complement strand
CATCAGGGCAAACGGCGGTAAACCCAGCCCTGTCATTGCGAGGAGCGAAGCGACGCGGCAATCTCCAGGCACCGGCCTTGCTCGAGGTCGATGGCTGGAGATTGCTTCGCTTCGCTCGCAATGACGCGATCTAGAATTTCTGCAGTCTCCGCAGCAGCGCCGCGCTCTCCGCATCCGCGGGAAAGAAAGCCTCGATCGCGAGTTCCGACAGCGTGATGTCGACCGGTGTCCCGAAGATCGTCACCGTCGAGACGAAGCGGATGCGTCCGGCGATCGTGTCGAGGATCAATGGCACCGCGATGCTGCTGACGGTGCCGGCGTCATTGTCGTTCGCCTGTGCGGCATAGCCCGCGAGTTCTTCGCGCAACGCGATCAGGCCGCTGTCGGCGCTCGCCTCGATCTGGAGGTCGAGCCGGTGCAGGATATGCGCGCGCCACTCGCCATGATTGACGATCTGCGGGGCGAGGCCGTCGGGATGGAGCGCGATGCGCAGCACATTGGCGGGCGGCGCGAGCAGGGCGGGGGCGACCTGTTCGATCAGGATCGCGATCGCGTCGTTCGCCGCGACCATATTCCAGTGCCGGTCGACCGCGAGCGCGGGGTAGGGCTCGTGCCCCTTCAGCACATGCTCGACGATCGCCTTCATCCCGGCCATTTCGGGGCTGTCGAGCGGACGCTCGGGATAATCGGGGGCATAGCCCGCGGCGAGGAGCAGCGCGTTGCGCGCGCGGTGCGGCACCTCGAGTCGGTCGGCGATCCGCTGCAGCATCGCCGCGCTCGGCCTCGACCGGCCCGTCTCGATGAAGCTCAGGTGGCGGGTCGACATGTCGGTTTCGAGCGCGAGGTCCATCTGGCTCATCCGGCGGCGCGTGCGCCATTCGCGAAGTTGCTCGCCGAGCGGTGCGACCTGCATCCCGTCTCTCCTTCGCGGCCGGATTAGCCCGGACCCGTTCCGGTTTCCATTACCTCGCGCGTAATCGACTTGCCACGTTCCGGGGTTCAGTTGGGCCGGGTTCGAAAGGAGACTTCCCATGCCGAATCCCAATCTCAAGACCATCCTGATCCTCGACGCGGTCACCTGCACCGCGATGTTCCTGCTCTGCGTGCTCGCCGCCGCGACGCTTGCCGCGCTGCTCGGGCTTCCCGCCGGCGTGGTGACCGCGGCGGGCTGGATCTGCCTCGCCGCCGCCGTGCCGATGCCGGTCGTCGCGATGCAGCGGGCGCCGAGCCGGGGGCTTACGAAGCTGATCGCGGTCGGCAATCTCGGCTGGGTCGCGGCGAGCCTTGCGGTGCTGGCGATCTTCGCCGGGCAGATGAGCTGGCTCGGCATCGCGGTCACGCTGGTGCAGGCGCTGGTGGTACTGGAGTTTGCCCTGCTCGAGGCGAAGGGCGCCGCCGCGCTGCCGCGTGCCACCGCCACCGCCTGATTTCCCGATCCGGCTTTTGGCGGAGCGGCCGCGCGCCGCTCCGTCTTTTTTTGCGCAAGATCGTTACGTCCAAAGGTTGCAATGCTTCGCCCGCGGGGCCAAGGTCCGCGCCTGCCAAATCGACAATAAGGGGGTTCGCATGGTCCGCTCGTTCCTGTTCGTCACTCTGTCGGCCTTTGCGCTGACCAGCGCATCGGTCACCGGCGCGGCCGAGACCGCGGCGCCGAAATCGGCGCCGGTCGCCAGCGACATCCCCGACAAATTCGTGATTCCCGAGCAGAATGCGGACTATGACAAGCGCGTCGAGATGATCCCGATGCGCGACGGCACCAAACTCTACACCGTCATCGTCGTGCCCAAGGGCGCGAAGAACGCGCCGATCGTGCTGACGCGCACGCCCTATAATGCCAAGGGCCGCGCGAACCGGATGGACAGCCCCAGCATGCTGTCGACGCTGCCGCTCGCCGACGAGATTTTTGTGAAGGACGGCTATATCCGCGTCTATCAGGACATCCGCGGCAAATACGGGTCGGAGGGCGACTATATTGTCAACCGCCCGCCGGTCGGCCCGCTCAACCCGACCAAGGTCGATCACACCACCGACGCGTGGGACACGATCGACTGGCTGGTGAACAAGAAGAACCTGCCCGAATCGAACGGCCGCGTCGGGATGATCGGCTCGTCCTACGAGGGTTTCACCGTCGTCATGGCGCTGCTCAATCCGCACCCGGCGCTGAAGGTCGCGGCGCCCGAGAGCCCGATGATCGACGGCTGGATGGGCGACGACTGGTTCCACCACGGTGCCTTCCGCCTCGCCAATATCGCGTGGATCGGCGGCCAGACCGGCTACAAGGGCGAGGGCAAGGTGCCCTCGACCGGCGGCTATGACGATTACGACAATTTCCGCACTGGATCGGCGAACGACTGGGCGAAGAAGGTCGGCTACGACCAGCTGCCCTTCTGGCAGAAGATGCTGAAGCATGTCGCCTATGACGATTATTGGCAGCAGCAGGCGCTCGACAAGCTGGTCGCCGCCAACCCTTCGAACGTCCCGACGCTGTGGGAACAGGGATTGTGGGATCAGGAGGATATGTACGGCGCGATCATGAGCTGGGAGGCGCTGAAGGCGAAGGGGAAGATGGGCAACAACTTCCTCGTCATGGGCCCGTGGCGTCACAGCCAGATCAACCGCGAAGGTCGCTCGCTCGGTCCGTTCCAATGGGACGGCGACACCGCGGCGCAGTTCCGCAAGGACATGGTGCTGCCGCTCTTCAACCAGTATCTGAAGGACGGCCCGCCCGCGAACCTGCCCGCCGCCGCGATCTACAACACCGGCGAAAATCACTGGGACCGCTTCACGACCTGGCCGCTCGCCTGCCAAAGCGGGTGCCAGGCGCCGCTCACCCCGATCTATGTCGGGCCCGAGGGCAGCCTCGGTTTCGGCAAGCCGGCGGCAAGCGTCACCAGCTATATCTCCGATCCGGCGAAGCCCGTGCCGCATCTGTCGCGCCCGGTGAACTTCGGCGACGGGCGCTGGGGCGACTGGCTGGTCAGCGACCAGCGCCACGTCGACGGCCGCCCCGACGTGCTGACCTATCAGACCGGGGTGCTGACCGAGCCGGTGCGCGTGTCGGGCGCGCCGATGGCGAACATCTTCGCGCAGATCACCGGATCGGACGTCGATTTCGTCGTCAAGGTGATCGACGTCTATCCGGCCGAGGTGGCGACCGACCCGAAGATGGGCGGCTATCAGCTCGCGATCAGCCAGGACATTTTCCGCGGCCGCTATCGCGACAGCTTCGCAAACCCGACCGCGGTCCCCTCGGGCGTCACGCAGGCCTACAAGTTCCGCCTGCCGACGGTGAACCATGTGTTCCAGCCGGGGCACCGCATCATGGTGCAGATCCAGTCGAGCCAGTTCCCGCTCTACGACCGCAACCCGCAGACCTTCGTCCCCAACATCTTCCTTGCGAAGCCCGAGGACTACAAGAAGCAGGAAGTGACGATCCTGCAGGGCGGCGACACGGCGAGCGGCGTGCTCCTGCCCGTAGTGCCGGTCGATCAGTCGGCGGCATTGGCGGGGCGGTAAAGGGAAGCTCCTCCCCTGACGGGGAGGGGCCTTCACTCAGCTCAGCGCGTCGAGCCGATCGATGTCGATTCCGCCCGGCACCAGCATCACCGGGCAGGGCAGGGTGCCCGCGTCGTGCCCGGTGAAATAGGCGACGAGCGGCCCCGGCGCGCCGCTCGGCGCGGTGGCGAGGACGAGTGCGGCGATCTCGTCGCTCGCTCCGATCACCTCTCGCACCACCTCGGCGGGCTTGCCCGATCTGACGAGGATCTGCGGCGAGACATTGGCCTCCTGCGCGACCGCTTCGGCCGCCGCCGAGGCGAGCGCCTCGGCCTGTTCGCGCGCCTCGGCTTCGATTGTCGCCTGGACGCCGCCGAAGGCGAGAAAATCCTGCGGCGGCACGATCGCGAGCACCATCACCCCGCCGCCGGTGCGCGCCGCGCGCCGCGCCGCGAAGCGCAGCGCCAGCGTCGCTTCCGGACTGTCGTCGATCACCACCAGATATGTCCGCATCGCCCCGACCCCTCTTGTTCTTTATCGCGCGCGAGACTGCGTCACATTCGTATGAAACGCAAGTTCGCCCCGCTGGACCTTGACCCGGCTTATGCTTATGGCGAGGGAGAAGCCGTAACGGCAGGCCCCGGCCTCCCCAGACTGACAGGAACCACAGAGACGATGCCGATCGAACTCAAAATGCCCGCTCTTTCGCCGACCATGGAGGAGGGCACGCTCGCCAAATGGCTGGTCAAGGAAGGCGATACGGTCAAATCGGGCGACCTGCTCGCCGAGATCGAGACCGACAAGGCGACGATGGAGTTCGAGGCGATCGACGAGGGCACGATCGCGCAGATATTGGTCCCCGAGGGCACCGACAATGTGAAGGTCGGCACCGTGATCGCGACGATCGCGGGCGAAGGCGAGGATGCGAGCACGGCGAAGGCCGCGCCCGCGCCGGCTTCCGCCGCTGCTCCGGCTCCCGAAGCAAAGGCCGAACCCGCTCCCGCGCCGGCACCGGCCCCCGCGGCGGCGGCGCCTGCACCTGCGCCCGCATCCTCGGGCGACCGCATCAAGGCCAGCCCGCTCGCCAAGCGCATCGCCGCCGAAAAGGGCATCGACCTGAAGGCGCTGACCGGCAGCGGCCCCGGCGGCCGCATCGTCAAGGCCGACCTTGAAGGCGCACCCTCGGGCGCCGCCGCGGCCCCGGCCGCCGCGACCGCTGTCGCGCCTGCCGCCACCGCGGCGCCGGCGCAGCCGTTCGAGACAGACATTCCGCACACCGCCGACAAGCTCAGCAACATGCGCAAGACGATCGCGCGCCGCCTGACCGAGGCGAAGCAGACGATCCCACACATCTACCTGACCGTCGACATCCAGCTCGACAAGCTGCTCAAGCTGCGCGGCGAGCTCAACGCGGCGCTCGAGCCGCAGGGTGTCAAGCTTAGCGTCAACGACCTCCTGATCAAGGCGCTCGCGAAGGCGCTGATCCAGGTGCCCAAGTGCAACGTCAGTTATGCCGGCGACCAGCTCATCAGCTACAGCCGCGCCGACATCAGCGTCGCCGTGTCGGTCCCCGCGGGCCTGATTACCCCTATCATCACCGGCGCCGACGAGAAATCGGTGAGCAAGATCTCGACCGAGATGAAGGAACTCGCCGCCCGCGCCAAGGAGGGCAAGCTCCAGCCGCACGAATATCAGGGCGGCACCGCGAGCATCAGCAATATGGGCATGTTCGGCATCACCCAGTTCGACGCGGTCATCAACCCGCCGCAGGGCATGATCATGGCGATCGGTGCGGGCGAGAAGCGGCCCTGGATCGTCGACGACGCCGTCTCGATCGCGACCGTCATGTCGGCGACCGGCAGCTTCGACCACCGCGCGATCGACGGCGCCGACGGCGCGCAATTGATGCAGGCGTTCAAGCAGATCGTGGAGAACCCGCTGGGGCTGGTGGCTTGAACGCGGCGCGACTGGCTGGCTCCCCGCGAGGCCATTCAGTCAAGCTGTTGCTGGTGACCCTTCTCGTGTTGCAGGTCGCAGCCTGCGGTTATCGATTTGGAGATGATTTTTACTCGGCGCCCATTTTTTGTTCGGCGACGGCGTCCGACAGCATGTTGTCTCTGGTCGCAACGTCCTACGCGATCGACCTTTTGCTTAACCCGATTGTCGTGATGATCGGGCTGTTCAACAGAAAGGTGGCTCCCTTCGCGCTAGCTTTTGCTGCGGTCATGCTGGCTGGAAACATCGGCCAGATTTGGCTGCTGGATGCCGGCAAAATATTCTGTGATGGTCCCTAGAGAATTCAGGAAATCAATGATGGCTGATACCAACTACGACCTCATCGTCCTCGGTTCGGGTCCCGGCGGCTATGTCGCGGCGATCCGTGCGGCGCAACTCGGGCTCAAGACGGCGATCGTCGAGCGCGAGAATCTCGGCGGCATTTGCCTGAACTGGGGCTGCATCCCGACCAAGGCGCTGCTGCGCTCGGCCGAAATCTATCATTATATGCAGCACGCCAAGGATTATGGCCTCGCCGCGGCGAGCATCAGCGCCGATCTCGAGGCGGTGGTGAAGCGCAGCCGCGGGGTCGCGAAGCAGCTCAATCAGGGCGTCACGCACCTGATGAAGAAGAACAAGATCGCCGTCCATATGGGCGACGGCAAGCTCACCGCGCCCGGCAAGCTGGAGGTGAAGGGCGAAAAGGGCAGCGAAACCCTGACCGCGAAGCATATCATCGTCGCGACCGGCGCGCGCGCGCGCGATCTGCCCTTCGCGCCCGCCGACGGCAAGCGCGTCTGGACCTATCGTCACGCGATGACCCCGCCCGAAATGCCGACGAAGCTGCTCGTCATCGGCTCGGGCGCGATCGGGATCGAATTCGCGAGCTTCTACAACGACATGGGCGCCGAAGTGACGGTGGTCGAGATGCTCGACCGCATTGTGCCGGTCGAGGATGCCGACGTGTCGAGCTTCCTCGAAAAATCGCTGAAAAAACAGGGCATGACGATCCTGACCGGAGCCGGTGTCGAGGAACTGAAAGCGAGCGCGACCGGCGTGTCGGCGAAGATCAAGACGAAGGACGGCAAGGTCCAGGCGGGCGATTACAGCCATGCGATCGTCGCGATCGGCATCGTCCCCAACACCGAGGGCGTCGGGCTCGACACGCTCGGCGTCAAGACCACCAAGGGGCATATCGACACCGACCCCTATTGCCGCACCAATGTGAAGGGGTTGTGGGCGATCGGCGACGTCACCGCGCCGCCGTGGCTCGCGCACAAGGCGAGCCACGAGGGCGTGATCGCCGCCGAAGCGATCGCGCAGGAACTGGGCAACAAGGACGTCCACCCGCACCCGATGGATGCGCGCAACATCCCCGGCTGCACCTATTGCCACCCGCAGATCGCCAGCGTCGGGCTGACCGAGGCGAAGGCGAAGGAAGCGGGGCACGAGGTCAAGGTCGGCAATTTCCCCTTCATCGGCAACGGCAAGGCGATCGCGCTCGGCGAGGTCGAGGGCTTCGTGAAGACGGTGTTCGACGCGAAGACCGGCGAGCTGCTCGGCGCGCATATGGTCGGCGCCGAGGTCACCGAGATGATCCAGGGCTATACCGTCGGCAAGACCGCCGAACTGGTCGAGGAAGACTTCATGCACACCGTCTATCCGCACCCGACGATCAGCGAGACGATGCACGAGGCGGTGCTCGGCGCCTACGGACGCGCGCTGCATATCTGAGCGCGCGGCGATGCGACGGTGGTTGGCCTCCGCGCTGCTGCTAGGGGCGGCGCTGCTGCTGGGTCTGTTCGTCGAAGGACGAGCGGTGACGACCACCGACGCTCTGCTCGCAACGCCGGTTCTGCTCACCACCGACGCTTCGTCTCCGATGCTCATCGCCTTCATGCAGGGGGTGAGCTGGTTCGGCGGCGGCGTGCCGCGCTGGGCGCTTGTCCTGCTCCTGGCCGTTCTGCTCTGGCGCAGCGCCGGGCGCCGGCCCGCGCTGATGCTCGCCGGAACGGCAGTCGCCGCCAATCTCGCATCGAGCCTGCTCAAGAACATCTTCGACCGCCCGCGCCCCGACCTGATCCCGCATCTCGACCATGTGTCGAGCTGGTCCTATCCCAGCGGCCATGCGACCAGCGTCACCGCGATCGCGCTCGCCTTCGCGCTGCTCGCGCCGCCACCCTGGCGCCGCGCCGCGGCAGGGTGCGCGGCGGTGACGATCCTGCTCACCGCGCTGTCGCGGGTGATGCTCGGCGTCCATTGGCCGAGCGACGTGCTGGGCGGGGCGATGCTCGGCGCGGCCTTCGCGCTCGCGGCGGCGGCGATCGACCGGCGCGTCAGCCGCTGAGCAGCACGACGCCGACGATCAGGAGAACGCAGCCCGCGAGCCGCCAGCGTCCGACCGCTTCGCCGAGGAAAATCATTCCGAACAAGGCGCCCGCCATCATCGACATTTCGCGCGTCGGCGCGACGACATGCAGCGGCGCGCCCATTTTCAGCGCGGTCAGCACGAGGATATAGGAGGCGGGCGAGAGCAGGCCAACCGCGATCGCGAGCCCCCAATGACCGCGCATCCGCGCCATCGCCCCCGACGGATCGCGCAGCACCACCGGCAGCAGGAAGAGGAAACGCAGCATGTTCGACAGCCAGTCGAGCACCACCGGAACGACGCCGAGCATTTTCACCGCCCAGCCGTCGACGACGGTATAGGTCGCGATCAGCGCGCCGGTGCCCATGCCCCAGCGGACGCCGCGAAGTGCCTCGGCCGAACGGAAGCTCGCAAAGCGACCCTGCGTCGCGATCAGCGCGATCCCGGCGACGACGAGCAGCAGGCCGGCGATCCCCGGCACGCTAATGTCCTCGTCGAGCAGCAGAAAGGCGCCCACCGACGCCAGCATCGGCCCGGTCCCGCGCGCGACCGGATAGACGACCGACAGGTCGGCGACCTGATAGCCGCGCTGGAGGCAGAGGCTGTAGGCGAGGTGGATCAGCGCCGACAGCAGGATGAAGCCGACCGCCGCACCGCTCCACGCCATGCCTTCGGTCAGCAAGATCCACGCGACCCACGGCGCATAGGCGATCGTCGCGACGAGATTATAGGCAAATACGAACGCCACCCCCGCGTGCGCCGCGCGCTTCGCGAGCAGGTTCCATGTCGCGTGGATCAGCGCGGCGAGGACGACGAGGCCGAGCGAGAGAAAAGACATCGGAGCTCCGGCCTATCGGGCGACGCCGTGCCTTAGGCGCGGCCTGCCCGCCGCGTCAACGTCCCGGCCGTGCGCCCATCTCGGCGAACTCGGCGACCAGCGGGCCGTAATCGTCCATGCCGGGAAATTCGGCGAAGCTGTGCTTCGCGCCGGTCTTCGCCCAGGGCAGCGCCTCGCTGGTGTAGCTTTCGATGAAGGGCTCGAACCAGGCGAAGTTGTCGAGCATCGAGGGGCGGACGTTGGTGAAGCCCATGCTGGGCTCGATCTCGGTGAACACCCAGCTTTTGCAGTGATCGCAATGCCTGTGGTGCAGGCGTGGATCGTGGAGGCCGCCGATGACCGGCTCGCCCTCGGTCACGCGAAAGCCGCCGTCGGGGATCGCCATCGACAGCGAAAAGGCGCTCGCGCTCATTTTCTGGCAGCCGGTGCAATGGCACGCCATCGTGATCAGCGGCGGCGCGCTGATCTCGAAGCGCAACTTGCCGCAGCGGCAGCCGCCGGTCCAGGGAAGGTTCCAGTCGTCCATGATGTCTTGTCCTCGTCTCATTGGAAAAAACCCCGTCATTGCGAGCGGAGCGAAGCAATCCAGAGTGGCCGTGCACCGCTCTGGATTGCCACGGGCCTGCGGCCCTCGCAATGACGAGCTTGGGGTAAGGCATCTCTCGCCGGCTCTTTTTCCGCTGTCCTACAAGGCCGCTTTTTGCCATCAACGAAGCGGGCATCGACAGGGGGAGGGCGGACATGCGATTCCGTGTGAAGTTCGGGACTTTTCTGCGGGGAATCGCGCTTGCGGCGACCGCGTCTTTCGCGGCGTCGGGCGCGGCGGCACAGCAGGGCGCGGCGACCGGCCAGACCGTGATCACCGCCGCGCACATGCTCGACGTCGCAAGCGGCAAGACGGTCGATTATCCCGCGATCTTCGTCGGGCCCGACGGGCGTATCACGAACATCGCCGACGCGCGCACGGTGCGTTGGGGCGCCGACGTCCGGCATATCGACCTCGGCGAGCGGACCCTGCTTCCTGGCCTCATCGACATGCACGTCCACCTGACCTCGCTGGCCGAGGTCGGCGGCTATCAGGCGCTGCGCTATACCGACAGCTTCTGGACGGTCGTCGGCGTCGCCAACGCGAAGACGACGCTCGACGCCGGCTTCACCACGGTGCGCAACGTCGGCTCGGCCGATTTCGAGGATGTCGGGCTCAAGCAGGCGATCGAGGGCGGCTATATTCCAGGGCCGCGCATCATCCCCGCGGGCTGGGCGATCGGCGCGACCGGCGGGCATTGCGACAGCGGCGGTCTGCCACCGTCGATGGACCACAAGGAGCCGTCGGTGGTCGACAGCCCCGAGGAAGCGCGCCGCAAGGTGCGCTGGCTGCACAAATTCGGCGCGCGCGTGATCAAGATCTGCGCGACCGGCGGCGTCTTCTCGCTCGGCGACAGCGTCGGCGCGCAGCAGCTGACGCTCGAGGAGATGAAGGCGATCGCCGACGAGGCCCATATGCTGGGGATCAAGGTCGCGGCGCACGCGCATGGCGACGAGGGCATCCGCACCGCGATCCTCGCCGGCATCGACACGATCGAGCATTGCAGCCTCGCGAGCGACGAGACGATCAAGCTCGCCGCCCTTCACAAGACCTGGTTCGACATGGATATCTACAACGACGATTATATCCTCGCGACGGGCACCGCGAACGGCACCGAGCAGGAAAGCCTCGACAAGGAAAAGGCGATCGGCCTCGCCCAGCGCCAGACCTTTCAGCGCGCGGTGAAGGCGGGGGTGCGGATGATCTTCGGCACCGACGCGGGCGTATATCCGCACGGCGACAATGCGCGGCAGTTCGCGAAGATGGTCGAATGGGGCATGACCCCCATCCAGGCGATCCGCGCCGCGACCCTGAGCGGGGCCGAGGCGCTGGACATGACGGGCGACGTCGGTTCGATCGCGGTCGGCCGCTATGCCGACATCATCGCGGTCGACGGCGACCCGCTCGCCGACGTGACGCGGCTCGAGCATGTCGCGGCGGTGCTGAAGGGCGGAGTGCTGGTGAAGGAGCCCGGCTGACGCCGGCTCAAACCACCAGCCGGTCGATCATCGCCTCGCGCATTTCGGGCGTGAAGTTGAGCACCGCCTCGGCGTAGCCCGGAATGTCGCCATGGTCGCGGCGCACCGTCGCCAGCGCGGCGTCGAGGTAGACGGGATTGACCGACATGATCGCGCGCACCGCCTCGTCCTGGATCTCGGAACCATAGCGCGTCCGGATATGCGCCGCGCCCTGCGCGACCCGCTCCTCGACCTTGCCGGCGGTGTTGGTCAGCAGATAGTCGTGCATCAGATCGTCCTCGTGCACGCCGAGCAACCGGTGGACGATCGCGACCGCGAAGCCGGTACGGTCCTTGCCCGCGACGCAGTGGACGAGGCTCGGCGCGTCATATTCGGCGAGCGCGGCGAGGTAGAGGCGCAGCGTCGCGACGAGTGCGGGGCGATAGGGCATGCCGGCATAGGTGTCGATCATCCGTGCCCTCGCCGTCGCAGCGTCGATCGCGCCGACCGCCGCCTGAAGATGCGGCGCGAGACCCGCGGTGGCGCCTCCGGCGAACAGCACCCGGCCGGCGAAATTCTCACTGCGACGGCACGGGTGCATCTCGCGCTCGTCGTCGCCGCGCAGGTCGATGATCGTCTCGATGCCCAGCCCGTCGATCGCCGTCAGGTCGTCGTCGGCCGCCTCGGCATGGTGCGCCGAGCGCCACAATATGCCGTCGCGCAGCCGCCCGCCGCCTTCGACCGCATAGCCGCCGTAATCGCGGAAATTGTGGACGCCCGAAAGGGGCAGGACGCGGTCGGCGAGCATGGTCATTCTCCCGTGAACACCGGCGCGCGCTTTTCGACGAAGGCATTGATCGCCTCGCGGTTGTCGGCGGTTTCGTGGACGATCGCCTGATAGGCGGCGCTGAGTTCGAGGATGTCGCTCATCCGGCTGTGCTGCGCCTCGCGGAGCAGCCGCTTGGTGAGGCGCAGCGCGCGCGGCGGGTTGCAGACGATCCGGTCGGCGATGGCGAGCGCCCGGTCGAGCAGTTCGGCGTCGGGTACGACCTCGGTGACGAGGCCATATTCCTTGGCGGCCTGCGCGTCGAAGCGGTCGCCGGTCAGGAACAGTTCGGCGGCGCGCGGATAGCCGAGCACGCGCTGGAGCAGCCACGCCCCGCCGTCGCCGGGGACGATGCCGACCTTGATGAAGCTGCACGCGAACTTCGCGCTCTCGGCGGCGATGCGGATATCGCAGGTGCAGGCGAGGTCGCAGCCGAGCCCGATGGCATGGCCGTTGACCGCGGCGATCATCGGGATCTCGCAGTCCATCAGCGCGCGGATCACCGCCTGAACGCCGCGGCGATAGTTGGCGCGGGTCGAATCGGGCTGGTCGAGCACGCCGATGCCCTGGCGATCCTGCATCGATTTCAGATTGCCGCCGGCGCTGAACGCCTTGCCGCTGCCAGTCAGGACGATCGCGCTGACCCCGCGATCCTCGCCGAGCGCGCGCAGCGTGTCGATGATGTCGTCGCAGTCGGCGTGCGTGCCGATCGCGTTCATGCTTTCGGGCTTGCTCATCGTCAGGATTGCGACCTTGCCCCGCCGTTCGACACTCAGAAATTCGCCCATCGTTCAGATCATCCTTTTCAGTTTCGAAAAGCTATTGCATGGCTGGCGGGACATGCAAGGCTTTGCACTCTACCCTTTCGACCCGCCGGGCGATAGTTCGGCTCTACGGACCGATCTGCGGCGCTGGCTCGCCGATCATCAGCCGCGAGGGGACATCGTCCGCCGCGCCAATTGCTGGGCGAGCTTCGATGCCGATTTCAGCCGTGCCCTGGGGGCTGCGGGTTACATCGGCATGACCTTGCCCGCTCGCTACGGCGGTGGCGACCGGCACCCGCTCGAACGCTATGTGGTGATCGAGGAACTGCTCGCCGCCGGCGCGCCCGTCGGCGCGCACTGGATCGCCGACCGTCAGACCGGGCCGCTGATCCTGCGCTATGGCAGCGAGGAACAGCGCCAGCGCTATCTGCCGGGGATCGCGCGCGGCGAAACCTATGCCTGCATCGGCCTCTCCGAACCCGGTGCGGGATCGGATCTCGCCGCGGTGCGGACGAGCGCGCGCGAGACCGCCGAGGGCTGGCGTGTCAATGGCCAGAAGATCTGGACCACCGGCGCGCATCTGTCGCACATCATGCTCGCGCTGATCCGCACCGAGGAGGGCAGCGAGCGCAATGCCGGGCTCAGCCAGCTCCTGATCGACCTCGACACCCCCGGCATCACCATCCGTCCGATCATCGACATGGCCGGGAATCACGATTTCAACGAGGTTTTCTTCGACGACGTCCTCGTTCCGCACGGCGCCCTGGTCGGCGAGCGGGGGCAGGGGTGGAAACAGGTCACCGCCGAGCTTGGGCTAGAGCGGTCGGGGCCGGAGCGCTACCTGTCGAGCCACGCGCTGCTGGTCGCCCTGATCGACGCGGCGGGACCCGATCCCGCGCCGGCGCTCGCGACGCTGATCGGTGAACTGACCGCCGAGATGTGGACGCTGCGTCAATTGTCGATGTCGACCGCGGCGAAGCTCGCGGCAGGCGAGGATCCGATGGTCGAGGCGTCGGTGGTCAAGGAACTGGGCAATGGCTTCGAACAGGACATGCCGCGCCGCGTGCAGGCGGTGGCCGACTGCGGTTGGGACGACACGGACGATCTGGCGCGGTTGCTGCGCGCGCTGCTCATCGCCTCGCCCAGCTTTTCGCTGCGCGGTGGAACGCGCGAGGTGATCCGGGGGATCATCGCGCGCGGGCTGGGCCTGCGATGAGCGCGGCGCGCGAGATGCTGTGCGACACGGCGCGCGCCGTGTTCGCCGAAGCCGCCGAGGCCGGCATGGCGCCGGTCGAGGCGGCAGGGTTCGATCTGCTGCTCGTGCCCGAAGCCGACGGCGGGTTCGGCGGCGACTGGGGCGGTGCGAATGCGGTGCTGCGCATCGCCGGCGTCGTGGTGCCCGACCTGCCCGTGGCCGAACGGATCCTGTCGGGGCTCGGCGATGCGCCGAAGACGCTCCACGCCGCGGCGACGGTCGGGCTGATGGCGGGTGCGATGGGGCAGGCGCTGGCGCTGTCGATCGAGCATGTGAACACGCGCCAGCAGTTCGGGCGTCCGCTCGGCAAGTTCCAGGCGGTGCAGCAGTCGCTCGCGGTTCTGGCGTGCGAGGTCGCGGCGGTCGATGCCGCCGCCGCGGCGATGGCGGCGCGACTCGACGCGGCCGGGCTCGACGCGGAGGCGGCCGAGTTTGAGATCGCGGCGGCGAAGCTGCGCGCCAATCGCGCGGTCGGTATCGTCACTGCGGTCGCGCATCAGGTCCACGGCGCGATCGGCTTCACCCGTGAATACGACCTCCACCGCGTGACCATCCCGCTCATGCGCTGGCGCGGGTTGCACGGCAACGACGCCTATTGGGCCGAGCGACTGGGACGACAGGTTGCCGGCTTCGGCGGGCGCGGCCTTTGGGAAACCCTGACCGCGCGCGCCGAGTGACGGATCAGCGCACTGCGCCGCCGTCGCGCAGCGCCGCGATCTTTGCGCCGTCATAGCCGAGGCTCGCCAGCACGGCATCGGCGTCCGCTCCGACTTTCGGCGCCTCACGCGGCGTATCGTTCACCGTCGCCGAATAGCGCGGCGCGGGGGCGGGCTGGGTTGCGCCGCCGATAGTGACGAAGGTCTCGCGCTCAACATTGTGCGGGTGCTTGGGCGCCTCTTCGAGCGACAGGACCGGGGCGAAGCAGACGTCGGTCCTTTCCATCAGTTCGCACCATTCGCCCTGCGTCTTCGTCGCGAACAGCGCGGTGAGCTTGTCCTTGAGCGGCCCCCATTGCGCGGGATCCATCTGCGCGTCGAAGGCGGCATCGTTGGCGAGGCCCGTCTTTTCACGCAGCAGCGCGTAAAATTGCGGCTCGATCGAGCCGATCGAAATGAACTTGCCGTCCGAGCAACGATAGGTGTCGTAGAAATGTGCGCCGCCGTCGAGCATGTTGACGCCGGCTTCGTCCTTCAGCCGATCCATCGCCTTGAAACCCCAGCTCATCCCCGCGAGCAGCGCCGAGCCGTCGGTCATCGCGCAGTCGATCACCTGGCCTTCGCCGGTCTTCGCGGCATGGAGCAGCGCGCTCGCCATTCCGAACGCGAGCATCATGCCGCCGCCGCCGAAATCGCCGACATAATTGACCGGCGGCACCGGCTTCTCGCCCGCGCGGCCGATCCCGTGAAGCACGCCCGAGAGCGAGATGTAATTGATGTCGTGCCCCGCCGCCTGCGAATAGGGGCCGAACTGCCCCCAGCCGGTCATGCGGCCGTAGACGAGCTTCGGATTGTCGGCGAGCAGCACCTCGGGGCCGAGCCCCAACCGCTCCATCACGCCGGGGCGATAGCCCTCGATGATGCCGTCGGCGCTCTGGCACAGGTCGCGGGCGGTCTGCACGGCCTCGGGGTTCTTCATGTCGAGCGCGATCGAGGTGCGGTTCCGCGACAGGGGATCGCGCGGGTCCATGAAACCGCCGGGGCGGTCGATGCGGATCACCTCGGCGCCATGGTCGGCGAGCATCATGCCGCAGAAGGGGCCGGGGCCGATGCCCGCGAACTCGACGATCCTGATGCCCTTGAGCGGTCCTGCCATATCCTGTCTCCTCTTGGGGCCTTCGGCCCATCCGAATATTGCACTTATGTGCCGATGAACTTCAAACTGTCGCGAAACTGTCCGATTTCTGCAGCCGGCCTGTCACCGCATGCGCCTATCGCGCCGGCATGGAACGGGGATCCATCGCACTCGACCGCCGCGGCTTTGCCGGAGGCCTGATGGCGGCCGCCTTCGCCGGCCTCGCGCTTCATAGCCGGCATGCCTCCGCCGCGATGCTGGCCGAAGGGCAGGGCTTCGGTGCGCCGATCCCCGACCCGGCGGGCATCCTCGACCTGCCACCGGGCTTTTCCTACAAGATTATTTCGCAATTCGGACAGGCGATGAGCGACGGGCACAAGGTGCCGAACAGCGCTGATGGCATGGGCTGCGCGACGCTCGCCGATGGGCGCCTGTGTCTGATGCGCAACCATGAGCTTGGGGCCGACGAACTCGATTATGGGGCCTGCGCGGTGGGCACCGGCGCCGATGCCGCCGCGTTCGACTGCGTTCGCGGCGGAAGCGGCGAGGCGCTGCCGGGCGGCGTGTCGACCCTGATCCTCGATCCGGCGACGCTCGCGGTCGAGGAGCAATATCTCGCGCTGGTCGGCACGATCCGCAACTGCTCGGGCGGAATGACGCCGTGGGGCAGCTGGCTGAGCTGCGAGGAGGATGTCGCGCGCGCGGGCGGCAGGCACGGACAGGACCATGGCTGGGTGTTCGAAACGCCCGTCGCGCCCGGCGGGCTCGTTGCCGCCGAACCGATCCGCGCGATGGGCCGGTTCAACCACGAAGCCGCCGTCTGCGATCCGCAAAGCGGCGCGATCTATATGACCGAGGACCGGCGGGACAGCCTCTTCTACCGCTTCCTGCCCGCGGCGCCCGGACAGCTCCGGCAAGGCGGACGATTGCAGGCGCTGGCGCTGCTCGACCCCACGCTCGCGGATACGCGCAACTGGTCGCGTCCGGCGCTTGCGAGCGGTGGCTGGAACGATGTGCGCTGGATCGATCTCGACGAGGTCGAAAGCCCCGGGGACGACCTGCGCAAGCGCGGGGGGCGGGCCGGCGCGGCGATCTTCGCGCGCGGCGAGGGGATCCACGGCGGCGATGGCGAGATCTATTTTACCTGCACCTCGGGCGGCCCGGCGCGGCGCGGGCAGATCATGCGCTATCGACCGTCGCCCGCTGAAGGCTCCGCGGCGGAGGCGAAGGTGCCCGGCAAGCTGCAACTCTTTCTCGAATCGACCGAGCCCGAGCATTTCAGCTTCGGCGACAATCTGACCGTGGCGCCCAACGGCCACCTCATCGTCTGCGAAGACCGGCGCGGCGCGCGGCCCGGCAATTGGCTGCGCGGCGTCACGCCGGACGGCGGGGTCTATCCCTTCGCCCGCGTGGCCGCACAGACCAAATGCGCGGGCGTCTGCTTCGCGCCCGACGGTCGAACGATGTTCCTCAATCTCTACAGCCCGGCACGGACGATCGCCGTGCGCGGGCCGTTTTGAGTTGTTCCCCTCCCGCTTGCGGGAGGGGTTAGGGGAGGGCATGTCGGGTAAAGCGCGCCCGCAACAGGCCCTCCCCCGACCCCTCCCGCAAGCGGGAGGGGGGAGCATCGATCAGATCCGCTCGATGATGATCGCCGGCGCCATGCCGCCCGCGGCGCACATGGTGACGAGGCCATAGCGGCCGCCCGAGCGTTCGAGTTCGTCGAGCGCGGTTCCGATCAGGATCGAGCCGGTGGCGCCGATCGGATGGCCGAGCGCCATCGCGCCGCCGTTGATGTTCACCTTCTCGCGGTTGAGGTCGAGGTCGCGGATGAACTTCTCGGCGACCACCGAGAAAGCCTCGTTGATTTCCCAGACGTCGATGTCTTCCTTCTTGAGGCCGGCCTTTTCGAGCACCTTCTTAGCCGCCGGAACCGGGGCGTTGAGCATCAGCGTCGGATCGTCGCCGATATTGGCATAGGCGACGATGCGCGCGCGGGGCTTCAGGCCGTGCTTGTCGGCATAATCCTTCGAGGTCAGCAGGATCGCGGCGGCGCCGTCGACGACGCCCGACGAGTTGCCGGCATGGTGGAAGTGCTGGATATCGACATCGGGATAGCGGCGGTTGATCTGCTTGCGGAAGGTGACGCCGCCGCCGAGGTCGAAATCGGCGAGACCGGCGAAGCTCGGCTTCAGCGCCGCGAGGCCTTCGGCGGTGGTTTCGGGCCGCGGGAATTCTTCGCGATCGAGCGCGACGCTGCCGTCGGGGTTGAGCACCGGCACGACCGATTTGTTGAAGCGGCCTTCCTTGATCGCCATGTCGGCGCGCTGCTGGCTGACCAGCGCGAGCGCATCGAGCGCTTCGCGGCTGATCCCCTCCATCGTCGCGATCGCGTCGCCGCAGATGCCCTGGTGCGACTGCGGGTGAATGTCGTCGAGCGCCTCGTGGCCCGACCCCATGCCGAGCGGCTTGATGCCGGCATTGGCCTGTTCGGCGGCGTGCGCGGCGGTAAAGCTCATCATTTCGGTGCCGCCCGCGATGACGCAATCCTCCATGCCGCTCATCACGCTCGCCGCGGCGAAGTTCACCGAGCTGATGCCGCCGCCGCAGAAGCGGTCGAGCGTCGTGCCGCTGGCCTTGGTATCGTAGCCCGCCGACAGAGCGGCCATGCGGCCGAGGTCGCCGCCCTGCTTGCCGTTCTGGCTGGAGGTCGACCAGACGATGTCGTCGACGGTCGCGGTGTCGAGGTTGTTGCGGTCGCGGATTGCGGCGAGCACCGTCGCGGCCAAGTGCTGCGGGTGGAGGTGCGACAGCGCGCCCTTGCCGGGCTTGCCGATCCCGCGCGGGGTGCGGACGGCGTCGATGATATAGGCTTCGGACATGTGAACTTCCTTTCGGTCGGGGAGAGTGATTAACGGGGAGCCATGCGGATCGCGCCATCGAGACGCACCGCCTGGCCGTTGAAATAGGTGTTGCGGACCATTTCCATCGCAAGGCTCGCATATTCTTCGGCCTTGCCGAGCCGCTTGGGGAAGGGGACCGAGGCCTCCAGGCTTTCCTTCACCTTCGGGTTCATACTGCCGAGCAGCGGCGTGCCGAACACGCCGGGCATGATCGAATTGACCCGGATACCGAGGTCCATAAGGTCGCGGGCCATCGGCAGCACGAGGCCATTCACGCCCGCCTTCGCCGAGCCGTAGATCACCTGGCCGATCTGCGCGTCCTGCGCCGCGACCGACGCGGTGAAGACGATCGCGCCGCGTTCGCCGTCATCCATCTCGGGAAGGGTCGCCATGCCTTCGGCGGCGATCGAGCCGATGCGGTAGCTCGCGGTCAATATGCCCGCGACGCCATATTCATAGTCGGCGGTCGGGGTGCGGCGGAACTTGCCCGTTTCCTTGTCATAGGCCAGCGTCTTGCCGCGGCGCGAGGTCATCGCGCAGTGGACGGCGACGCGCTCCTGCCCGTGCGCCGCGCGCGCCTTGGCGAAGCCGTCCAGGACCGATTGCTCGTCGGTGATGTCGACATGGACGAACAGTCCGCCGATCGACTTCGCGACCTCTTCGCCGAGCGCGTCGTTGATATCGAAGATGGCGACCTTGACCCCCGCGGCGGCAAGCGCCTCGGCGGTCGCGCGGCCGAGGCCGGATGCGCCGCCGGTGACGACAGCGGCGATGGAGGAATCGATTTTCATGGGGAGGCTCCTCTCAGGCTGGTATCTCGTTGAAGGGGACGCCCTTGTCGGGGCGATGATCCTGCGGCAGGCCGAGAATCTTCTCGGCGATCGTGTTGAGCAGGGTTTCGTCCGACCCGCCCGCGATGCGGCCCGTCGGGGCGTTGATCCAGCTCGACGCCCAATCGTCCTTGGGCGAGGCGTGCTCGTCGAAGGCGAAACCGCCCGCGCCCTGCAGGTCGATCGCGAGTTCCGACAGCTTCTGGCGCGAGCGCACCGCGACGAGCTTGTTGAGCGAGCCTTCGGGGCCGGGCGTCATGCCGGCCTCCATCATCCGTCGCGCGCGCAGGTTGATCGAATCGAGCCCGGCGCGCATCGCATAGTTGCGCGCGATCTGCTGGCGGATGCGGCCGTCCTCGATTGCCGGGCGGCCGTTCAGCCGCACCTCCTTCGCCAGTTCGACGAACAGATCGAGGTGCGGGCCGAAACCGGCGCTGTCGGTCGCGACATAGCGCTCGATCATCAAGGTCGCGATCGCGACCGCGAAGCCCCCGCCGACCGGCGACATACGATGGTCGTCGCTGATCTTCACATCGTCGAAGAACACCTCGTTGACGTGGCTGTCGCCGCCCGCGAGCTTGATCGGGCGCACGGTGACGCCGGGCGCCTTCATGTCGACCCAGAAGTAAGTGAGGCCCTTGTGCTTGGCGACGGTCGGGTCGGTGCGGACGACGATGACGCCATAGTCGCTATATTGCGCCCAGCTCGTCCACACCTTCTGTCCGTTGATCTTCCAGCCGTTGCCGTCGGTCTCGGCGCGGGTGCGCAGCCCCGCGAGATCGGTGCCGCCCGAGGGTTCGGAGAAAAGCTGGCACCAGATTTCCTCGCCCTGCAGCGCCTTGAGCACGCGCTCCTTCACGAAGTCGCGGTCGGGGCCGAACTGCATCAGCACCGGCACCGGCATCCCGAGCGAGATGCCGAAATAGACGTTGGGGAAGCCGTGCTTCATCTCCTCGGCCTCGAAGCTGACCTTCTCGATATGACCGAGGCCCTGCCCGCCGACGTCCTTCGGCCAGTTGATGCCGGCATAGCCCGCGTCGAACTTGGCCTTCTGATAACGGCGACCGAGCGCCAGATCCGCCTCGACGCTCAGGCCCTTGCGCGCCGCCTTGCCGAAGGTCGGCACCATCGATTCGCACCAGGCCGCGGCCTTGGCGCGCCAGGCTTCGAGGTCGCTCATGCCGCTTCTCCTGCCAGCCGGTCGACGAGGACATCCTCCCAGAACAGGCTGCTTCCCTGTTCGAGCGCGAGGCTGCGCGCGCGGCGCATGTGCAGGTGGAGCCCGATTTCCCACGTCACGCCGATGCCGCCGTGGATCTGGATGCAGTCGCGCGCCGCGGTGTCATAGGCGTCGGTCGCCGACAGGCGCGCCGCGGCGGCGGCGGTGATGAAATCGACCTGGCCCTCGCGCGACGCCGCATGGATGCAATTGGCGCGTGCGAGCTCGACGAGGCCGTAAAGTTCGGCGATGCGATGCTTGATCGACTGGAAGGCGCCGATCGGCTGGCCGAACGCCTTGCGCGTCAGCGCATAGTCGCGCGCGATCTCCATCAGCGCCTCGGCACCGCCGGTCTGTTCGTGCGCGGTGATGACCGCCTGCAGCGCGAGGATGTGGAGCGAGGCGTCGCGCGCGCCGCTCCCGACAGCCAGCGCTTCGGCCGCCGTGCCCCGGAATTCCAGATCGGCGATGCAGCGGCTGTTGTCGAAGCTGGCGACCGCGGTGCGCGGGGTGTCCGCCAGATCGGCGATCGCGTGCACCGGCATGCCGGGCCCATTGGCGAAGACGATCGCGACATCGGCGGCGAGCCCGCCCGTGACACCGGCGCCGATGCCGTCGAGCCGGTCGTCGGTGAAGGTGATGCCGGGCTGGGCCGGCAGCGCGTCGGGGCCTGCGGCGAAGACCACCGCGCCGATCGCTTCGCCGCTCGCGAGCCCCGGAAGCCAGCGCGCTTTCTGCGCATCGCTGCCGTAAAGCTCGATCGCCTTCGCGACTCCGAAGCTCGAGGTCAGGAAGGGCGCGCCGCTCAGCGTCCGGCCCGCCTGGTGCGCAACCAGCCCCATCTCGACCAGGCCGAGCGCGAGCCCGCCGTGGGCTTCGGGCAGGGCGAGGGCGGTCCAGCCCTGTTCCTTCGCGGTGGTCCAGAAGGCTTCGTGGTAGCGGCCCGTGGTTTCGAGCAGCGGAAGCAGGTCGTCCTTTTTCATCCGCGCTTCGAGCACGCGCCGCGATTCGGTCGCGATCGCCTGCTGCCCCTCGTCGTACAAGATCGACATCGGTCCCGATTCCTCACCCGTGATAACGGTCGTCCATCATCCGTACGTTAACGTAAACGTCAAGCACTTTGACGCTACGGATTTTGGGCAGGCGTTTGCCGTCAGAACAGCCTCAAGCCTGCTGCGCCTTCCAGTCGCGCTTGATCTTCTTGGCGAGGCTCCATTTGTGGACCTCGGTGGGGCCGTCGTAGATGCGGAAGGCGCGGACTTCGCGGAACACCTGCTCGACGATCGTCTTGTCGGTGACCCCGGTACCGCCCATCACCTGGACGCAGCGATCGGCGATCCGCATCAGCGCCTCTGACACCGCGACCTTTGCCATCGAGCTTTCGGCGGTGCCGAGCGACCCGGTGTCGAGCACGCCCGCGCACCAGTCGATCATCAACTCGGCCTGTTTGATGTCTATGAGATTTTCGGCGAGCATGAAGCCGACGCCCTCGTGATCGACGAGCGGCTTGCCGAAGGCGTGGCGGCGGTTGGCGTAATCGGTCGCGATCTCGTTGGCGCGGATGCAGCAGCCAAGCCAGCGCATGCAGTGCGACAGGCGGGCGGGGGAGAGGCGCACCTGCGCATAGCGAAAGCCTTCGCCGGCCTGTCCGAGCATCTGGTCGGCAGGAATCCGCAGATTGTCGATGGTCAGCGTCGCGTGCCCGCCGGGCATCGAGCTGTCGATCGTGTTCGGTATATGATCGATGCGGATCGCCGGGTCGGGGAGGTCGACGAGGAACATGCACGCGCCTTCCTCGGCCTTCGCCATGATGATGCCGACCCGCGCGCCCTCGGCGCCGGTGATGAAGGTCTTGCGGCCGCTCACCACCCAATGATTGCCGTCGGGGCGGCACGTCGTCTGCATCATCGAGGGGTCGGATCCCGCGCCGCCCTCGTCGGCTGGTTCGGTCATGAAGAAGGCCGAACGGACGCGCCCCTCGACCATCGGCTTCAGGAAGCGCTTCTTGAGTTCGGGGCTGCCTTCCTTGCCGAGCAGGTACATATTGCCCTCGTCGGGCGCCATCGTGTTGCAGGCGAGCGGGCCGAGCGGCGACAGGCCGCTCTTGATCAGGACCACTGCGGTCTCGCGCTGGTTGAGGTGGCTGCCGTCGTCCAGGATGTGCGGCGTCAGTACGCCCGCGGCGCGCGCCTTTTCGCGCATCTCCATCACCAGTTCGTCGGTCGGTGCGCCATGATGGTCGCGGCGCGGGTCCCTTTCATAGGGGACGACCGTCTCGCGGACGAACGCCTCGACCCGCGCCGCGATCGCCAGCGCCCGGTCCGATATGCCCATGTTCGTCGCCGCCATTCCGATTCCCTTCGCTATCTAACTATTTTGACTCTGAACCCGACGTTGACGTAAGCGTCAACTTAATTCAAGGGTGAAGTCAGCAATGCCGTAAGGGCAGGATCGGACAAGGGAAGGACAGCGCATGGCTTTCAAGACGCGGATCACGGAAATGCTGGGGATCGAGCATCCGATCGTGCAGGGCGGGATGCAAAGCGTCGGCTATGCCGAACTGGCGAGCGCGGTGTCGAACGCCGGCGGCCTCGGCATTTTGACCGCGCTGACCCAGCCGAGCCCCGAGGCGCTGCGCGACGAGATCGAACGCTGCCGTGCGATGACCGACAAGCCCTTCGGCGTGAACATGACGGTGTTCCCGACGATCAACGCGCCCGATTACAAGGCTTATGCGCAGGCGATCATCGACGGCGGAGTGAAGATCGTCGAGACCGCGGGCACGCAGGCGGTGCGCGAAATCTGGGAGATGCTCAAACCCCACGGCGTCACCATCCTCCATAAATGCACCGCGGTGCGCCACGCGCTGTCGGCCGAGAAGGCCGGCTGCGACATCATCTCGATCGACGGTTTCGAATGCGCCGGGCATCCGGGCGAGGACGATATTCCGGGTCTGATCCTGATCCCGGCGGCGGCTGACAAGGTGAAGATCCCGATGCTCGCGTCGGGCGGCTTCGGCGACGGACGCGGGCTCGTCGCAGCGCTTTCACTGGGCGCCGAGGGGATCAATATGGGCACCCGCTTCTGCGCCACGAAGGAAGCGCCGATCCACGACAATGTGAAGCAGGCCTATGTCGAGAATGACGAGCGCGGCAGCTTCCTGATTTTTCGCAGCCTCAAGAACACCGCGCGCGTCGGCAAGAGCGCGGTGTCCGAAGAGGTGGTGCGCCGCCTGTCGGTTCCCGACGCGACCTTCGCCGATGTCGCCGAACTGGTGAACGGCAAGGCTGGTCGCGAACTTCTCGAAACCGGTGATCTCACCAAGGGCGTCTTCTGGGCGGGGATGGTCCAGGGGCTGATCCACGACATCCCGACCTGCCAGCAGCTGATCGACCGCATCATCGCCGAGGCCGACGCGATCGTCGACCAGCGGCTCGCGGGGTTCCGCCGCTAGCGCGGGCCGCCGTCGACCCGCACGAGCGCGCCGGTCGTGTAGGTCGACGCGGGGCTGGCGAGCATCAGCGCCGCGGTCACGATCTCCTCTGGGCGCCCCGGCCGGCCGAGCGCGACGGGCTGTGCCTCGCGCTTCCCCGGCTCCCAGGCTTCGGCGATGTCGGTCAGGAACGGCCCGGGCGCGATCGTGTTGACGCGCACCTTGGGCGCATATTCGCGGCTCAGCGACACCGACATGGCGTTGAGCGCCGCTTTTGCCGCACCATAGGGAACGACCGTCGGCAGCGCTTCGAGCGAGCCGGTCGAGCTGATGTTGATGATGCAGCCGCCTTCGCCCTGGCTCATCCGGTGCGCGACCTGGCTCGCGAGGCGGAAAGGGCCCTTGAAGTTGAGGTTCAGCACCGAATCGAACAGGCTCTCGGGCATCTCGTGGCTCGGGCATGCGGGCGACATGCCGGCATTGTTGATCAATATGTCGATCCGGCCGAATTCGGCATAGACGGCCTCGACCAGCGCGTCGATCTCGTCCCAGCGGCCGCAGTGCACCGCATGCGCCATCGCCTTGCGGCCGAACGCGCGGCATTCCGCCGCGACTTCCTCGCAATTGTCGAGCTTGCGGCTCGCGACGATGACGTCGGCGCCGCGCTCGGCGAGCGCCTTGACCATGCGGTAGCCGAGCCCGCGCGACCCGCCGGTGACGAGCGCGACTTTGCCGGTGAAGTCGAAGAGAGGATCCATGTTGCTTTCCCTTTACGTAAGGTGCCGACGATGGGGAATTGCGGGCAGGGGGTCAAGCGCCGCGCGCAGGGCCTCGACGAACGCGCCCGCGCGCTCTAGGGAGCGCGCATGAGCATCGTCCAGTATCGCGGTTTTGCCGGCGTTCGGCTCGAGGCGGAGGTCGCCGGGGCGGACGACGATCCGGCGGTGCTGCTGCTCCATGGCGCCGGGCAGACGCGCGCCGTCTGGGCGAGCATCGCCGATGCGCTCGGAAAGGCGGGGCGCCGCGTGATCAGCCTCGACCTGCGCGGCCATGGCGGCAGCGAATGGCCCGAGGACGGGCGCTATGATTTCGAAGCGATGGTCGAGGATCTGCGCGCGGTGCTCGCGCAGCTCGGGACGCGCCCGGTGGTCGTCGCCTCGACGCTCGGCGGCTGGGTCGCCGGCGCGGCGCTCGAGCAGGACGCCGCGCTGCTCGCCTCGGGGCTCGTCCTCGTCGACCTGCCGGTGAATCCCGAAGCCGACGCGTCGCGGCGCATCGGCGAGCGGCTGCGCGAAGCGGCGAACCTCGCGCCGGGGCAGGCGCAATGGGATATAAGGCTGCTCGACGCCTTCGATCATGCCGCGATCGCCGAACGCTTTGCGGGCGTCGCGGCGAATATCGCGCTGCCGACGCTCTATGTCCGCGGGATGATGAGCGACCTCGTCTCGCGCGACGATGCCGCCGCCTTCGTCGGCCAGCTTCCCGACGGCGAGCTGGTCGAGGTCGAGGATATGGCGCGGCTCGTCACCGACGACCGCAGCGACGCACTCGGCGCCTATCTGATCGATTTTCTCGAGCGCCGCGCGCCGCGCGGGTCGCCCGAATATCGCGCCGGGTCCGACGCGCGCACCTTTCGCGACGCGCTCGGCTGTTTCGCGACCGGGGTGACGGTGGTGACCGCGATCTGCCCCGATGGCACGCCGATCGGGCTCACCGCGAACAGCTTCACCTCGGTCTCGCTCGACCCGCCGCTGCTGCTCGTCTGTATCGCCAACAGCGCGGGCAGCGGCGCGGCCTTGCGCGGGGCCGACCGCTTCGCGGTCAACGTGCTCCAGATCGGCCAGCAGCCGACCTCGAACCGTTTTGCCGGCAAGGGCGAGGACCGCTTCGCCGCGACGCCGTGGGAGATGGGCGAGTTCGGCACCCCCGTGCTTCCCGGATCGCTGAGCAGCTTCGAATGCGCGCGCGAGGCGGTGCACGAGGGCGGCGACCATTTCATCCTCGTCGGCCGCGTCCTCAAGGCGATCTTCGAACCGCGCCGCGACCCCTTGCTCTATTTCCGCGGCAAATATCGCAAGCTGCATTTCGCGTGAGGCTCGGCGTTGCCTGCCCGTGCCCAACCGCCTAATGCCGGTCCATGGGTCGGGTCGATCGTTTCGATGGATATCGCGTCGCGGCGGCGATGGCCGCGCTGCTCCTTGCCGCCGGGTGCCAGGGCGTCGAGAAGGCGGAGCCGATCGCGCTCGCCGATCCGAAACCCGTGGCATCGACCGCTTGCGAGGCGGCTCCGACCGGAAAGCATGGCAGTGCGGTGGCCACCTGTTTCGCCGACGCCGGGAAAGCCTGCTCGGGTGGCGACGACTGCCAGGGCGACTGCCTCGTGCCCCGCGACCGGGCATCGCGCATCCTGCCGGTCGGTGCCGAAGTGACGGGGCAATGCCAGGCGACCTCCAGCCCGTTCGGGTGCCGCGCGACGGTGGAGAAGGGCCGTGTCGAGACGCCCTGGGTCTGCCGCGACTGATCCGATAGCGAAAGCCGGCCCTTGCCTTCCTCCATTCCTGCCCTGACCGACGGCTTTTTCCTCATCGCCGGCCCCTGCGTCGTCGAGGCGCCCGAGGTCATGGACGTGATCGCCGACACGCTGACCGCGATCCGCGATCGCTTCGGCATTGCCGTGGTTTTCAAGGCATCGGCGCTCAAGGCCAATCGCAGTTCCGGCGAGTCCTACAGGGGGCCGGGGTGGGAAGAGGCCTTGGACCGGCTCGCCGCCGTCAAGGCGCGAACCGGCCTGCCGCTCCTCACCGATATCCACGAAACGCCCGAGGCCGCCGATGCCGCGCGCGTCGTCGATATCCTGCAGATCCCGGCGCTGCTGTCGCGCCAGACCGCGCTGATCGAGGCCGCCGCGGTCACGGGCAAGCCGCTGCTCGTCAAGAAAGGGCAGTTCATGGCCGGTGGCGACATGGCGCAGGTTCAGGCCAAGATCGACGGCGCGCGCGGCCGCGCCGGACTCGCCGCGCAGCCCACGATCCTGTGCGAACGGGGCAACAGCTTCGGTTATCAGAATATCGTCGCCGACATGCGCAACCTCGCGATCATGCGCGGCGAGCGCGCGCTCGTCGCCTTCGACGCCGCGCACACGGTCCAGCTCCCCTCGGCGCATGGTTCGATTTCGGGCGGACAGCGGCAGTTTTCTCCGCTGCTGGCGCGCGCGGCGGTCGCCGCGGGCTGCGACGGGCTGTTCATCGAAGTGCACCCCGATCCCGCTGCGGCGCTGTCCGACCCCGCGACCTCGCTGCCGCTCGCGCACCTGCCCGAACTCGTAGAGCAATGCGTGACCCTGCATCGAGCCGTGCGCGCCGGACGCATGCTTGACCTCGATGCCCGGCTAATCTAGCCCGGAATGAGGGGGTTGGGGCCAATTTGCGACCGATGATCAACATTGTAGCGCGGCGGATTTTTCCGTGCTGAAGCTCAGCGAGGATGCGCATGCGGAGCTGATCGCGGCTACGCACGGGCACCCGGGGCGGCATTTTCTGTTTCTGCAAGGGCTGCCCGGCCCCTTCTTTCGGCGTCTCGCGGCATCGCTGCGTGCGCACGGCTATCGGACATCGCGCGTCAATTTCAACGGCGGCGACTGGTGGGACTGGCGCGGCGCCCCCGGCGCGACGAACTTTCGCGGCCCCGCCGATGCTTTTTGCGTCTGGCTCGACGCCCATATTGTCGGGCAGGGCGTTACCGACATCATCCTGTTCGGCGACAATCGGCCGCTGCACCGCGAGGCCATTCGGCTGTGCCGGGTTCGCGGGATACCCGTGTTCGTGGTCGAGGAAGGGCTGCTGCGACCCAATTTCGTCTCGTTCGAGCGCGGCGGGACCAACTATGCCTCGCCCCTGCCACGCGACCTCGATGCCCTGGGTCGGATCGTTGCGCAAAGCGGCCCTGAAACGTCCATGGTTCCGGTTGCGAGCAAGGTCCGGCGCCGCATCGTCGAAGCGATCAGCTATTATCTGTGTCAGACACTGACGATCCCTCTTTATCCCCATTACCGTTCGCACCGCCGCAATCCGCCGCTACGCGAAGCGCTCGCCTGGATTCGCAGGCGCATCCGCCGGCGGCGGGAGGTGGAGGTCAGCCGCGCCGCCGCGGCCGAGGTGATCGGTGGACGCTTCTTCCTGTTCCCGATGCAACTCGACGGCGATCATCAGATCGACGCCCATTCGGATTTTCCGGATATGGCCAGCGCGCTCGATTGCGTTTTCCATAGCTTTGCGGCGCATGCCCCGCAACAGACCTGTCTGCTGGTCAAGATGCACCCCTTCGATCCCGATATCGACGGCTGGCGTGCGATCGTCGCCGCGAAAGCCGCGCGCTTCGGGGTCGGCGGCCGCGTCCGCTTCGTCGAGCGTTACGACCTCGAGCCCTTGCTGCGCGCGGCTGTCGGCGTGGTCACGATCAATAGTACGGTCGGGCCGCTGGCGCTCGCCCAATCCTGCCCGGTCTTTTGCCTGGGGCGCGCGGTCTACGACATTCCGGGGGTCACCGCCGGATGCGGGCTGGGGGATTTCTGGTGCGATCCACCGCCGGTCGACGGCGGCAATTTCGAGCTGCTGTGCCGGGCGATGCGGGCCACCGCGCTGGTGAATGGGGGCCTCCACGATGAGCACGCGCTCGATCTGCTCGTCGAGGGCGTAACGCGGCGTCTCACCGAGCCCGGCTGGGCGGCGACGTCCATCATGGCATGACGACCCTCCCGGCGATGCAGATCATCTTCGACGTTTCGCGACTGGTCCGGCGCGGGCATCTGGCGGCCCCCACCGGCATCGACCGGGTCGAGCATGCCTACCTGTCCTTCCTCCTCGCGCAGCAACGCTATCGGGTGACGTTCGAAGCCTTCGTACCGCCGGGACGCTGGGTCTCGCTGTCGCAGGCGGCGGTACGGGCGCTGGAGGCGGGGTCGCGCCGGCGCTGGAACGAGGGCGGCGGCTCGGCGTCGATCCTGTCGGCAGTTCGTCATTTCCGTCCGCCGCGCACACCGAAGCGCGTCAACGGTGGCGATCGCCCGCTTTTCCTGACCGTGTCGCACCCCCGATCCGAAGCGACCGCCCGGTGGCGCCGGCGGGCCGACCGCTGCGGCGGCAAGCTCTGCTATTTCGTGCACGACCTCATCCCCATCGAATATCCCGAATATGCGCGGGCGGGGGATGGGAAGGTCAATCGCGCGCGCATCGCGGGCGCCGCGACGATGGCCGACGGGCTCCTCGTCAATTCGGAATCCACCGCGCATTCGCTTCGGCGATTCCGCAGCGGTCATCCCGTCCCTCCGATCGCGAAACTCCCCTTCGGCATCACGCTCCCCCAGTCGTCCGGATCGCAGGAGGATTTGCCGCCGCGCCTACGTGATCGTCCCTATTTCCTTGCTCTCGGCACGATCGAGCCGCGCAAGAACCACCTGCTTCTGCTCAAGATATGGCGCGAACTGGCCGCCGGGGCCGGCGATGACGCACCGATGCTGGTGATCGCGGGCCGGCGCGGATGGGAGAATGCGAATATCCTGGCGATGATCGACCGCTCGCCGGCGCTGAAGGGCGTGCTGGTCGAAATGGCGGCGCCCGGCGACGCGACGCTCGACGTCCTGATACGGCGCGCGCGCGCCTTGCTCGCACCCTCCTTTGCCGAGGGGTTCGGCCTGCCCGTGGCCGAGGCGCTGGGCTGTGGATGCCCCGTCATCGCAAGCGACATCGCCGCGCACCGCGAGGTGGGCGGAGACGCGCCGCTCTATCTGCATCCGCTCGACGCGAAGGCATGGATGGCCGCCATACGGGATTTTGCGGAGCCCGATTCCGCGCTAAGACAGCACCACGTCCAGGCGGCGAACGGCTGGCGTCCGGGTGGCTGGGACAGCCATTTTTCCCGGCTTACCGAATTTCTGGAACAGCTTTGACCTTCGCTCCCGACACAGCCCTGCTCCTCGACCGCCTCGACACGCGGCGGCGGGTGATCGGCGCGCTTGTCATCCGCGAGCTGCACACGAGGTTCGGGCGGGAGAATCTGGGTTTCCTGTGGATTTTCCTCGAGCCGGTGCTGCTCGCGGTGGCCGTGGCGGCGCTCCACGGCAATTACAAACTGCCGATCAGCGGCAACGTCCTGCCGGTTCCCTTCGCGCTCGGCGGCTATGTCCTGTTCATCATGTTCCGCTCGGTCCTGTCGCGCGCCGAGACGCTGCTCGAGGCGAACCGCCCTTTGCTCTACCACCGCCCGGTGACGCTGTTCGACATGCTGCTCGCGCGCTCGCTGCTCGAAATGGTGAGCACCGGGGCGGTGCTGTTCTTCCTGCTGCTCGCGGCTTCCTATCTCGGCTTCGCGGACCCCATCTACGACCCGTTGCTCGTCATTCTCGCGCTCTTGCTGATGAGCTGGTTCTGCTTCGGCCTCGCGATGCTGGTGATGGCGGTATCGCACGAAAGCTCGTTCGTCGGGCGGCTCATCCATCCCTTGCTCTATCTGTCGCTACCGATCTCGGGCGCCTTCTATCTGCTCGCCTGGCTGCCCGAGAATATCCGCGAGGCTGCGAGCTGGGTGCCGACCGTCCATATCTTCGAACTGCTGCGCGAGGGACAGTTTCGCGACTTTCATTCGGTCGGCCTCGATATCGTCTATCCCATTGTCTGCTCGGCGCTATTGATGTTGGTCGGCTATGCCGCCATCAGGTTCGTCAGGCCCAGGATCGAGCTGCAATGAACCAGTATACGCCGACCGAAATGCCCGCGGATGCCACGCTCGATGGGCAGGGCCGGCTGGCCGGACGCGTCCGGCGCTGGGGTCGGCGCGCGCTGCGCAGCCCGCTGTTCTGGATCGTCGGGGCGCCAATGCTGATCGCCGCCGTCTATCTGTTCCTGATCGCCGCACCGCAATATCGCTCCGAAGCGCAGTTCGTGATCCGCGGGCTCGATTCGCCCCGCGCCGGGGCCAATGGTTTCGGCCAGCTGCTTGGCGTCACTCCGACGCTCGATCCGGGCGCCAAGGCGACCTACATATTGATCGAATATCTGCGCTCGCCCGAAGCGATCGCGGCGCTCAAGGCACGCAAGCTCGACCTGAGCACGATCTTCCGCCGTCCCGAGGCCGACATCGTCGCGCGCCTGTCGCGCGCCGATGCGCCGATGGAGGATCTCGTCAAATATTATCGCGACAAGGTCCATATCGGCGTCGACAGCGACACCGGCATCGCGCGCGTGTCGGTGACTGCCTTTCGGCCCGACGATGCGCGCGCGATCGCGCGGACGATCATCGCGCTCGGCGAGGAGCGGATCAACCAGATCAACAAGCGGTTGTTCGATAATACGGCGACGATCGCGCGCGACGAATTCGGCGATGCCGCGGGCGAACTGTCGAGCGCGCAGGCATCATTGTCGCGCTTCCGCAACCGCAGCGGCGACATCGATCCCGAGAGCAGCGGCAAGGGCGAGCAGGAGCAGGCGATCAGCGGGCAGGCCGAACTCGACCGGCAGCGCGCGCGCCTCGCCGACATGCGCCGCTATCTGAGCCCGACGAGCCCGCAGGTGGTGGCGATGCAGGGCTATGTGAGCAGCCTCGAAGCCGCGGCGGCGCGCGGTCGCGGCCGCCTGACCGGCGCTCCGGGCGCGGTGTCGCAGCGGCTCGGCGAATATGAGGAACTCGGACTGAAGCAGGAACTCGCCGCCAAGCGCTACGAAGCGGCGCGGCTTGCGCTGCAGGCGGCCAACGAGCGGGTCGAGAAGGAGCAGTTGCTCGTCTTGCCCGTCGTGCGCCCCACGGTGCCAGAGAAGCCGGTCTATCCGAGGCCGTTCCGGACGCTCGCGACCATCCTGATGACGACGCTGCTGATCTATGCCTTCGCCATGGTGGTGACGGCGGGCATCCGCGAGCACCGCGCCTAGGCGTGCACGAAATGATTCGCGATCGCCTCGTCGATCGTGTCGAACTGCAGCACCTCGCCGCCGCGCACGACCATGCCGCGGTCGCAATAGTCGCGCAGCGTCGCCGGATCGTGCGAGACGAGGACGAGGCTGCATCGCTGACGCCGTTCCTGCAGGGCGGCGCGGCAGCGATCCTGGAAGCGCTCGTCGCCCACCGCGGTGATCTCGTCGATCAGATAGCAGTCGAAGTCGACGGCCAGCGACACCGCAAAGGCGAGCCGCGCCGACATGCCCGCCGAATAGGTGCGCAGCGGCATTCGGAGATAATCGCCGAGTTCGGCGAAATCCTGCACGAAATCGAGCGTTTCTTCGATCGGGCGGCCATAGACGCGCGCGATGAAGCGCGCATTGTCGGCGCCGCTGAGGCTGCTCTGGAAGCTGCTCGAGAGGCCGAGCGGCCACGAAATCGACATGCCGCGGCGAATCTGTCCGGCGCTCGGCTGCTCGACGCCGGCGATCAGCCGCATCAACGTCGATTTCCCCGCGCCATTATGACCGCAGACCCCGACAGATTGGCCTTTTTCGATGGTGAAACTGACGTTATCCAGAACGCGGTGGCGCCCGCTGCGGGTCGCATAGGCCTTGGATATCTGGTGGAAGACGATCATCGGTAGCGGTTCATTTCCCGGGGCTTGCGGCCTGTATCGGCCCGCAGGATGACCATAAGCGTCGGCCTTGACAAGCGCGGCGTCGGCTGGGGGCAGGGGACCGGCGTGCGGCGCTACCGCGACCGCCTGCGCCGCTGCATAGAGGCGCGCGCCGAATGCTTCGCGCCGCATCTGCTGACCGACGATCGCAGCGCGGCCCCGTCCGCGACCCGGGTCGGGCCACGCTTCTTTGCCGGCGCGGCGCGGCGGCATCGCCTGCTGCGGGCTGTCCGCCAGACCCGGATGGAGGCTCCGCTCGACCTGTTCCACTGGTCGCACCCCATGCCACTCTGGGCGGAGGACTGCCTGAACGTCGTGTCCATCCACGACCTGATTCCCCTGACCTGGCCCGAACATTCGGCCGTTCCGCCGCGACGCTTCGCCCGGCTGCTCCGCCAACTGGTCGATCGCGGCGCCTGTTTCACCTGCGTTTCGGAACAGACGCAGGCGGACCTGCTCGCCGCGACCGGCATCGATCCGGCGCGCAGCGTCTGCACCTATCAGGCGGTGGAGGCTCCGGACGGCAAGTCGATCGAGGGGCTGGCGCCCCGAAGCTATTTCCTGCTGCTGGGGCGCGTCGAACCGCGCAAAAACGTCCTTCGCGCCGTCGAGGCGTGGCGCATGGCGGAGACGGGCCTTCGCCTCGTCGTCGCCGGACCCGACGGCCATTGGCCCGACCGGCGGGCGCGGGCATCGTTCGAGCGGGCGATGGCCGACCCCGGCATCCTTCGCTTGCCCTGGCTCACCGACGATCATGCCGACCGGCTGATCGCCAACGCCCGTGCCCTCGTCATGCCGTCGCTGGCGGAGGGGTTCGGGCTGCCGCCGGTCGAGGCCATGGCGGCGGGCGTTCCGGCGATCGCCTCGGCCTCGGCGATCTCGCGCGAGATATTGGGCGATGCCGCGCGTCTCGTCGATCCGCTCGACACGGCGGCGATCGCACAGGCGATGCGCGAACTGGTGGCCGATCACGGCCTGGCCGACCGGCTGGCGCAAGCCGGAATCATGCGCGCCCGGCGCTATGACGAGGCGGCTTTCGCTGGCCGCTTGCGCCTTGCCTATGACCAATTTCTCGGCCTAAGTGGCCGCAGTTGAATGGGGAATTCGAATCGAGGGGCGGTCGTGCCTTGCGATTTGCGGGGGCATGATGCGGATCGCGATTGACGGTTTCAACCTGGCGCTTCCGTTCGGAACGGGAGTCGCGACCTACTCGATGTCGCTCGCCCACGCATTGCAGAGCGCGGGGCACCAGCTCGACGGCCTCTATGGTCTGCGAACGCCGTTCCGCAAGGAGTTGCGAAACGTCAATTTCTTCGAAGCGCTGGGCGCCGAGTTCCAGACGCGTTCGCCGCGTTCGTGGAGCCTCGGCTGGGGACGCGAGCTGGGCTGGACGATCAAGCGCCGCCGCGCGCGCGAGATCGAATTGCGCGGCAAGACCGAGGTACGGCCGTTCGCGCACCGGCTGCCCGATTTCGACCGGCTGTTCACCGTGTCCGATCTCTTCGATCAGGCGATGCGCAATTTCCGCCGCTTCGGCACCTTCACGACGGTCGCGCTGCCCGATCCGCCGCAGATCATGCACTGGACCTATCCGTGGCCGATCCGCGTCGCGGGCGCCCATAATATCTATACGATGCACGACCTCGTGCCGCTCAAGCTGCCCTACGCCAGTCTCGACAACAAGAAGCTTTATCACAAGCTGATGCGCGCCTGCGTCCGCAAGGGCGACCATATCTGCACCGTGTCGGAGGCGAGCCGCGCCGACGTCCTCGATTTCTTTCCCGAAGCCGAAGGGCGCGTCACCAACAGCTATCAGGCGATCAAGCCGTCGGCACAAGGCGCGGCCGCTGACGACGCCGAGGCGGTCGCACGGGCGGTGAAGAGCATCTTCCGGCTCGATTACCAGAATTATTTCCTCTTCTTCGGCGCGATCGAGCCCAAGAAGAATGTCGGCCGGCTGATCGAGGCCTATCTGAGCTCGGGCGTCACCGCCCCGCTCGTGATCGTCGGCCGCCGGGCGTGGGGCGCCGACGTCGAACTGTCGCTGATCCAGCGCGACGAGACGCGGCCGATGAAGACGTTGTTCAAGAATATCCGCCGCATCGACTATCTGCCGCGCCGCCTGCTGATGACGCTCGTGCGCGGCGCGCGCGCGGTGGCTTTTCCTTCCCTCTACGAAGGCTTTGGATTACCGATCCTCGAAGCCATGAGCGTCGGGACCCCCGTCATCACCGCGAACACCAGTTCGATGCCGGAAGTGGCGGGCGCGGCGGCGCTGCTCGTCGATCCCTATGATGTTTCGGCCATCGCCGCGGCGCTCCGGCAGGTTGATGCCGATGACGCGTTGCGTGCCCGCATGGCGGCGGATGGCCGGGCCCAGGCCGACCGCTTTTCGATGACGGCCTACCAGGAACGGCTCGACGCGCTCTACGCGAAGGTGCTTGCGGAGCCACGGCGATGAGGCGCGCGGACCTTGCCGCCGGGGCGTTGCTCGCCCTCGCGCTCGCGGGCTGCTCGACGCTTCCCTCGGCCTCGCCGACGATCGGTCAGGTCACCCGCCCCGCGACGCTGGCCGACGGCCGCGCGATCGCGGTGGTCGATCTTACCGAAAGCGGTTGGGATGAAACGGCGGTGGCGCCGCAGCAGCAGGCCAATTGGTCGTTCGGCGACGGAACGATCGGCAGCGAGGATGTGCTCGTCGGCGACAATCTGGAGATCACGGTTTTCGAGGTCGGCTATCGCCTGTTCGGCGCGGTCGATGGCGGCGGCCGGGGCGAGGGCAAGGATCCCGAGGTAGCGGCGTCGGGCGTCACCCTTCCGACGATCAGCGTGCCGTCCGACGGCTATATCGCCCTTCCCTATGTCGGGCCGGTCAACGTGCTCGGCCGCTCGCCCAAGGCGATCGCGGGCGAAATCCGCGAACGGCTGCGCGGGCTGTCGCAACAGGCCGACGTGCTGGTGCGCGTCGCCTCCGGGCCGATGCGGTCGATCACGGTCAGCGGCGACGTGAAATCGCCGGGCCGGGTCCCGATCACGGCGGCGGGGGAGCGCGTTCTCGACGTCATCGCCGCTGCGGGCGGGGCGGGCGATCCGCCGTCGAGCCTCTTCGTCCGGCTCGCGCGCGGCGGGACGAGCGAAGAAATGCCCCTCGACCAGATCCATGCCGGCGAGGCGGCCAATGTCCGGCTGATGCCGGGCGACGTGATCGAACTGGTCAAGCGCCAGCAATCCTTCTCGGTCATCGGCGCCGCCCGCGATGTCGCGGAGGTGCAGTTGGCCGAAACTCCTGTGTCGCTCGTCGAGGGGCTCGCGCGCGCCGGCGGGCCGATCGACAACCAGGCCGACGCCACGGGCGTTTTCGTCTTCCGCTATGTCGATGGAGAGATCGATGGCGCGCCGGCGAAGGTGCCGACGATCTACCGGCTTAACCTGCTCGATCCGCGCAGCTATTTCGTCGCCAGCCGTTTCCGGATGATGGACGATGACGTCGTGCTGATCGCCAACGCCCGTTCGGCCCAATTTTCCAAGCTGGTCCAGATGCTGACCCAGTTGACGTCGCCGGTCGTCACGGTCGACGTTCTCACCCGCTGAGCCGCGGCTCGGACGGCGTCGCATGCCTCAGGCGCGCTCCATCCCGCCCTTGCTGCAGGCACCGCCCCACCCGCGGCACAGGGGCATCGCCCGACGCTGCGCCGCGCCGGCTCCTCATAAGCTCCCCCACGGGGAAAGCATCGGGATTGCCGATCGGATCGTTCACGCCCGCATCGGGGGACGCTTCTGGAGCCGGCCCGATCCCGCCGCACGGGCGGCGCTGGACAGGCTGGGCGAGGGCGCCCCGATGATCCGTTGCGATCCGGCGGCGCTGCCGCATCTGCTCACTTTGTGCCGTGCGCGCCATCCGGGGCGGCGCGTCGCGATCATCGGGGGGGAGACGGTGCCGGGTGTGGGCCTCGTTCATCTCGACGATCGGTCGGATCCCTGGCCGGCGATCGATCGGCTCGGGACGCTGTATTGCGACGATCTTTCGGCACCCTTTGTGGCGCTCGCGGCGCTCGCCGGCCGGCCGATCGTCCGGCTGGACCGCGAGGGCGAAGCGGTGCCGGTCGACACCGCGGCGCTTGCTGGCGAGATCGTCGCCGATCTGGTCAGCGGCTGGCATTATACGTCGCCCCATGATGGCGGGGAATGGACCCTCGGGGATCTGCTCGACTATCTGGCGCTATGGCGCCAAACCGCCGAGCGCACCGCCGGAATTGGCGTATTGCTGGGAATATCACGCTGGAAACGCGCGCGCGTCCGGCAGTTCCTGATCGGCAGCCCGGCGGCTCGTTTCGCACGCACGCCCGACGAAGCCTCGACCGAAAAGGGGGATGGGGCGATCGCGATCTGGCCGTCGCGCACCGACGAGGCGGCGCTGGTGCAGGCTGCCGGCCCCGAGCGCGTCTGGCGGATCGAGGATGGGTTCATCCGCTCGGCGGGGCTCGGCGCGGCCTTCGTTCTGCCCTCGTCGCTCATCCTCGACCGGAGCGGCATCTATTATGATCCGCGGTCCCCCAGCGACCTCGAACAATTGCTGCAAACCGCAGAAATTCCAGAGGTGATGCGAATGCGCGCGCGTGCCTTGATCGCACAGATCCGCCGGGCGGGCGCGACCAAATATAATCTGAAGGAGGGGCTCGTCCCGCTGCCCGCCGGCAGGAAGATCGTGCTGGTCGCGGGCCAGGTCGCCGACGACCAGTCGGTGCTCGCTGCGGGCGGCGGCGTCACGATGGCGGAGATGGTGGCGGTGGCGCGGCGCGAAAATCCCGAAGCGTTCCTGATCTACAAGCCGCATCCCGACGTCGTCGCGAAGCTGCGCGACGGCGAAGGGGGCGAAGCCGATATCGCCGCCAATGCCGACCTTGTCCTTGCGGCCGGCGACACGCACGCGCTGCTCGAGCGCGCCGACGAGGTGCATGTGCTTTCGTCGCTGCTGGGGTTCGAGGCGCTGCTGCGCGGCTGCCGCGTCGTGGCGCATGGGCAGCCATTCTACGCCGGCTGGGGGCTGACCGACGACCGCGCGCCCGTCGCGCGGCGTACGAGGTCGCGGTCCCTGGACGAACTCGCCGCGGCGACGCTGATCCTCTATCCGCTCTATGTCGATCCGCGGTCGGGCCTGCCTTGTTCGCCCGAGCATCTGTTGTCGGCGGTGACGGGTGCGCAACCGCCGTCGGCGATCCGGATGCGCGTGGCGCGCGGTGCCGCGATGCTGGGGAAATGGACCCGAAGCGGAAGTAAAACGGGATTTAAGCCCTAGTCCTACAAGGATTTTTGCGCTAGCCCATCTTCGAAGAGGGGAGTTATGGCGGGGGCCGACTACTACGACATCTGGCGTTTGCTGCACTATCCGCGGACAGAAAACGAAGCCGAGATCCGCGCCCTGTGCCGCTCCAACTATTTGGGCGACCATGTGTCGCTCTGCCGGGTGCTGGGCCGCTACAAGATGTTCGTCGATACCCAGGATATCGGCATCGCCAGCCATCTGATGATGGACGGCTTCTGGGAAATGTGGGTGACCGAGGCGATGCTGCGGGCGGTTCGCCGCGGGTCGGTGGTCGTCGATGTCGGCGCCAACCTCGGCTATTTCACGCTGCTCCTCGCCGATCTCACCGGACCCGAAGGACGGGTCCTGTCGTTCGAGCCGAACCCGAAGCTCGGGGCTCTGCTCGACAAGAGCCTGCAGGTGAACGGCTTCGCGGGCTTTGCCGACCTTCATCGCGTGGCGCTCGGCGCCGGGGAATCGCAATTGCGGCTCGAGGTGCAGGACAGTTCGCCCGGCGGCGGGCGCGTGCTGCTGCCCGGCGCGCAGCGGTCGGGCCACACGACCTCGGAGGTCGTGGTGCCGGTGCGGCGGCTCGACACGATCGAACATGCGCTGGCGGCCGAGTTCATCAAGATCGACGTCGAGGGTTTCGAACAACAGGTGTGGCACGGCATGACCGGCATCCTGAAGCAGAAGAAGCCGCTCACCATCTTCATGGAATTCACCGTCCAGCGCTACGACGATCCGCAAGGCTTTCTGGACGAGGTGCTCGCCTACGGCTTCTCGCTCGCGATCGTCGACCCCTTCGACGGTATCCGCACGATCGGCCGGGACGAGCTGTTCGCCATGCCCCACAACATCGACCACATGCTGGTGTTCCGGCGGTGACTCCGAACACAGGCTTCCGCCGCGGCGCCGCGGCCCAACGGCAATCGAAAAGGTAGATTAGATGCCCCGGCTCCTGACCCTTCCACCGCGCCCCGCCGCCTATACGGTAACCGAGACGCAGCAAGCGGAGCTGGGCGTGAACTTCGTCGTTCCGGCGGATGAAATCATCTATGGCGCGGTCGGCGCCGGCCTTTACACGGGTTTCTATCAGCTGGGGATCGACTTTCTGCATCACGGCGTCTCGTGGAACGACCAGGGCGCCGTGGGCAACTTCTGGAACCTCGGCCATTTCGTGAACGACGGCGTGGCCGTCAGTTTTTCGGAAAACACCGAAGCGACGGCGTTCAACTTCAACAGCGGCGTCTTTTCGTTCGCGAACAGCGGAACCATTCTGGCCTGGGCCGAAACCGGAAATATTTCGAACGCCATCGGCGTTTCGATCTATGCGGGCGTGATCGGGAACGACGGCCTCATCGGCGCCTATTCGGGCGAGGCCTATGCGACCGCGCTCTTCGCGCACAACAGTCTCCCGATCGCCAACCATGCCGACGGGCAGATCATCGCCGAGGGCTATCGCGCCATCGCGGTTCGGGTCCACGGTGGCGAGTTTGTCGTCGACGGCGTCGAACCGCAGCCGACCCTCGTCAATGATGGCCTGATCGAAGCGTCCCGGGTGGGCGAGGATTGGGCGTCGATTGGGGTCCTCATCGAATCCAGCGGAAATAGCTACATCGTCAACAGCGGCATCATTCGCGGCGACTACGCCATTCTGATGAACAGCTATTCCTTCTCGCCGCCGCAGCATGCGGCCGAAATTATCCTCAACGAAGCGAGCGGGCTGATCGAGGGCGCCATCGCGATGGGCCTGGGCGACGATCGGCTTACCAACGCCGGAACGATCCGCGGCGACATCTTCATGGAGGACGGCGACGACGTCGTTGACACGGTCGACGGAATGATCGCCGGAATCACCAACACAGGCTTCGGCGCCGATCAATATTGGGGTGGCGGCGCGCGCGATGTCGCGATCGGGGGGCGTGACGACGACGCGCTCTACGGGGCCGGCGGCGACGATCTGCTGGCGGGAAGCGCCGGCAACGACCTGCTGGTCGGTGGATCGGGCAATGACGGTCTTTACGGCGAGGGCGGCAACGATGTGATCCGCAGCGAAGCGGGCGATCATGTCGATGGCGGTACTGGCGACGATATTTTCGAGATCGCGGACCTGACCTTTGCGCGGATCATCGGCGGCGACGGATTCGATACGCTACGCCTGCCGGCGGTTTCGGGAAATCTCGACCTCGGAGGCGCGATCGCCAACGGCCGGATCGTCGGCGTCGAACATATTGCGATCGCGGACGGTGGCGCCGTCGTCATCCGTGTGGGCGATCTTGCATCGCTCGATGCACAGGACGGCAATCTGCTCTTGTCGGGTGAAGGCGCGGCGGCGACGCTGGTCGGCGCCTGGACCATAGCCGGCCAATTCGCCCAAGATGGAAAGATTTTCACCCGCTACAGCGACGGTGCGCAATATGTGAGCGTGGCTGACGGCATGGCGGTGACCATCTCGCCCGCCGTGCCCGGGGACATCAGCGCGTTCGACGCGGTCGCATCGGGTGCGGCCGCGCCCTTGCCAGGCGATTTTGTTCAGCCGATTCTGACGTCGAACCATGTGGTGACCGGCGGATACATTACCGATTCAGACTTGACGATCGCCGCCGATGAAGTCTGGTCGGCGGGAGACGGCACCTTCGTGGTCGGCGGTGGTTCGGGGCCTGGCGCAGGTCCGGTGTCGCTGGAAAACCATGGCGCGATTTCGGCTGCGGGCACAGGGCATACGACGCAAGCGGTGGGAACGGGTTTTGGTGAAATCGACAACTTCGGCTCGATCGAGGTGTCCAACCATGCCTCAGCCGGTGCGCTGTCCGGGCTTATCGAGAACTGGCACACTTATGGTTTCTACAATCATCTGACCAATTCCAACGACAACGGCCGGGTGACCGCTATATATGTCGGAGGCTATGGCAATATCGACAACCATGGCGATATCGTCGCAACCAACGCCAACAGCGCTGCAAGCGGCATCGTCACCTACGGCGAGCATATCGAGAACTCAGGCTCGATCACCGTTGCATCGAGTAATTTCCTCGCGGGCGGGATGATCAGTTCCTACGGGCGGACAATCATCAATTCGGGCGATATTTCGGTAACCGGAGCCCATGAGGTTTTCGGGATTTATCGGTTGTCCGGCAATCCCTCGACCGTGGAGAACAGCGGGACCATAAACGTTGCCTCGACAGATGGCAGCGAAACGGTCGGCATTTTCGCCGACGACGCGACGATCATTAACAGCGGCACCGTTTCCGCGGATATCGCGATTCGCGCCGCCGGAGCGCAAATTACGAACGGTGGAGAGATTATCGGCGATCTCGCGCTGGACGATCCTTATTCGACACGAGCATCCTTCCTTTTCAACACGGGACGGATCACCGGTGACATCCGGCTCGGCGCAGGGAATGACGTGCTGATCAGCAACGGCGGCAATGTGGCGGGCAGCATTTCGGCCGGCGCGGGTCATGACATGATTATCGCCTCGCTGGGGGCCGATATCGTCAGCGGTGGTGACGGCGACGATCTGGTTTACGGGGGTCTCGGTGCCGACAGATTGACGGGCGGTGCGGGGCGCGACGTCTTCGCCTTTGCAGCAGTGGACGATTCCATCGCCGGAGCGGTCGATCGGATCACCGATTTCGCAACGGGTGTCGACCGCGTCGACCTTTCGGCACTTGCCGTTCAGTCGCTGTCGATTTCGAACATCAATGGCGTGTCGACCGTTACTGCGGTCACAGCGAACGGGACTCTGGTGTTCGAGGCGAATGGCCTGATCATGACCGACGACATCATCACCAGCGCCGGTGCAGCGCCAATTGCGGGCACATCCGGCGACGACGCGTTGCTGGCGCTGGCGGCGGGCAGCGTTCTGCGCGGGCTGGCGGGCGCCGACATTCTCTACGGCGGCGCTGGGGATGACACGCTGCTGGGTACGGATTTTTCCGCATCGGACGAGGAGGCCGACTTCCTCGTTGGGGGCGCCGGGGACGATGTCTATTACGTATCTGGCAACGATCGCGTTATCGAGACCGATGGTGGCGGGACGGATACGGTCTTTGCGCTGCATGGGATCGTCCAGCTTTCGGATTTCGTCGAGAATGGGACGATACTGACCGCGGAGGCCGGACTTTCCGGCAATGCGCAGGACAATATTCTGATCGGCAATGATTTCGCGAACCTGATTTACGGGGGCGGCGGCGCCGACATGTTGCTCGGTTATGGCGGCGACGATTCCTATCAGGTCGACACGCAGGCGGACCTCATCTTCGAGAATGCCGGCGGAGGAACGGACTCGGTTCTCTCCACGACCAGCTTCTATCTATATGAAAATGTAGAAAATCTCACGCTGGAGTGGCGGTCGGGTGCCGTCTACGGCGTCGGAAACGAACTCGCTAACCAGATCATCGGCAATGAAATCGACAATCTGCTCATCGGCGGCGGGGGAGAGGACGTCCTGAACGGCAAGGAGGGCAATGATTCGCTGTTTGGAGGCGCAGGCGACGATCGTCTCTACGGCTACACCGGGATAGATTACATTGTCGGCGGCGATGGTGATGATTTCATCGAGGGCAGCTTCGACGCCGACGCTCTATATGGCGGCGATGGCGACGACATTCTTTGGGCGGGATTCGAACCCTACCCAGACCCGGTCGGCGGGAATCCTCGGATCGACACGAGCTTCGTCACCGATATTCTGGTCGGGGGTGCGGGGAACGACATTCTCTATGGCAACAGCAGTCTCGGCGATTATGATTTGATGGATGGCGGATCGGGCAACGACGCCTTTTACGTCGACACGCCCGATGATCTGACCTTTGAAGCGGCGGGCGGCGGCACCGACACCGTCTATGCCGACATCGATGGTGCGGGCTATTACCTCTATGCGCACACCGAAAATCTTGTGCTGCTGGGCGACACGCCGTTCGGGGTCGGCAACGAGCTCGCCAACAGCCTGACGGGCAATGCGATCGGCAATTATCTGCTTGGCGGGGCTGGCGACGACCGGCTCGACGGCAAGGGGGGCAACGATGTGCTGTTCGGAGAGGGCGGCGCCGACACCTTCGTCTTCGAGGCGGGCACCGGCGGTGATGTGATCGGCGACTTTGCGCGCGGGACCGACACGATCGATCTCTCCGCATTGGGCTTCGCAAGCTTCGCGGCGCTGCAAGGGCGCTTCAGCCAGGTTGGAGCCGACGGCGCGATCGATCTTGGCGGCGGCGACTTCATCGTGCTTCACGGGGTGACGATGAGCGAACTCACGGCCGGCGATTTCATCCTCGCGGCGACCGGGGGCAAGCCCGATGTCTTCGGGGAACAGATGAAGGCAGCGGACCTTTTCCTGAGCGACGGGCTGGGATCCTTTGCGGCGAACGCTCCTCATCTCGATCTGCTGCAGGGCGTCGATTCCGGTCACGGCGTCCCCGGAAACTTCATCGAATTATATCCCAGTCGCCCGGTCGTATCGGACCTTGCGGACTGGATGTAGGATGTCGTTTAAATATTCGATTGTTATCGGTCTTTCTTCACTCTTGACGGATTAGGATTTTCTCATGGCAAATGCGGCTCGTCTTCAGACCGTCGATGAAAACCCCAACCCCTATGTCAACACGCTCGTCTATGGCGTGGCGTTTCGGCCGGGTACGACGGTCATCTATGCGCTGCAGGGCAACCTGGGCGATACCGGCCTCAACGGCGGCGCGCTTTGGGCGGCGAACGGCGCCGCGGCCGCCTATGCCTCGGCGCTCGCATCGTGGGCCGCGGTAGCCGACATCCATTTCCAGGCCGCGACGCAGGCCTATGACGGCACGGGCAGCCGCGCGGGCTATGATTTCGTCGGCCAGTTGACCACGACGCTGCCCGACGATGTCCTCGGCCAGCACACGCTTCCGACCACCGCCGACATGGTCGGACAGTTTAATTCGACGATTTCCTATTTCACGACCGCCAGCAACCAGGCCGGCGGGCTCAGCTACCTGACCTTCGTCCATGAACTGGGGCACGGTATCGGGTTGTTGCACCCGCACGCCGACGAGCCGGGCGACAATTATTTCCCAGGCGTCGGTGACGATGCCTTTTCGACCGGAGACTTCGGCCTGAACCAAGGCATCTTCACGGTGATGACCTATAATGACGGCTATGCCGATGTCGGCATTTCGCCGTCGGCCAACTTCGGATGGCAGACCGGGCCGGGGGCATTCGATATCGCGGCGGTTCAGTATATCTACGGCGCCAACATGACCACCGCGCTGGGTGCGACCGTCTATACCTTGCCCATGCTCAATCAGGCAGGCACCGGCTGGACGGCGATCTGGGATGCGGGCGGTTCCGATACGCTCTCCGCGCAGGGAAGTCAGTTCGACGCGATCCTCGACCTGCGGCCCGCGACTCTGCTCAACGAGGAAGGCGGAGGCGGTTTCGTTTCACGCAATGCCGGCGTACTCGGTGGTTTCACCATTGCCAACGGCGTCGTGATCGAAAATGCGACGGGCGGAAACGGCAACGACACTCTGATCGGCAACAGCGCCAACAACAATCTCAACGGCGGCGCGGGTTGGGACACGCTCGATCTTTCGCACCTGACTGCGGGCATCACCGTCAACCTGCAAACCGGGACCGCGACTGGTGACGGAAACGACACGCTGCTTTCGATCGAGAATGTCGTGGGCGGCAGCGGCAACGACGTCTTGACCGCGATCAACGGTCAGCAGATCGCCAACGGCACTCAGCTCTTCTTCAAGACCGAAGGCGAGCTGAACGACTCGCGCGCGAGCGCCTATAATCTCGATGGCTTGTTTCGGGGCATTATGCCGAACTATTCGGTGTCGATCCGCGCCGATGGCGGCGGGCACCAGGATTACTACAGCTTCCGCGTCGCGAATGTTTCGGGGCCTTCGACGGTCACGATCGACATCGACAACAGCTTCCGCATGGATTCGATCGTCGAATTGCTCGACAGTCAGGGCAATGTCCTGGCCAGCAACGACGACGGGGCGGAGGGCCTCGACGTCGGTTCGGCCAATGTCTACGACAGCTATCTGACTTTCACATTGCCTCAGAATCCTTCGACGCTGACTTATTATGTCCGCGTTTCGACTTATGGCGGCAGCAGCCCGGCCGGCGTCGAGCACGGGAGTTTTTATACGCTTTCGGTGACGGCGAACGCCCGTAGCACCGCCAGCGGCAATATCCTGATGGGATCCCGACTGGATGGCGGTGCGGGCGACGATCATTTGAACGGTAGCAACGGCATCGACACGCTGATCGGCGGTCTCGGAAACGACGTGATGAATGGCGGGACCGGGGCTGACCTCTTGTACGGCGGCGCTGGCAACGATCAATATTTGGTCGACACCCAGGGCGACCTGACCTTCGAAGGAGCCTTCGGTGATATCGACACGGTGACGGCCTCGGTGGGCTATTATCTCTATGCGAATATCGAGAATCTGACGATTGCGACGGGCGCGGGCGATATCTTCGGCGTCGGCAACGATCTGGACAACGTCATTACTGGCAATGCAGGGTCCAACCTTCTGCTCGGCGGCGACGGCAATGACGTCGTATATGGCGGTGCCGGAATCGACAACCTGTTCGGCGAGGCCGGCTTTGACCATTTGCTGGGCGAAGCAGGCATCGACTATCTGGTCGGCGGCGATGGCGGCGGCATACTCGACGGCGGAGCCGACGCCGATGCGATCTACGGCGGTGATGGCAGGGATACGCTGATCGGCGGCGCCACCTTTGATACCGACATTCTCGTCGGCGGTGCGGGGGACGACATCCTCTATGCCAATAGCGGTCTCGGCGACTATGATCTGATCGACGGCGGATCGGGGAACGACGATTATTATGTCGACACGCCTGACGATCTGACCTTCGAGGCGGCGGGAGGCGGGACCGATACCGTCTATGCCGACATCAACGGCGCGGGCTATTATCTCTATGCGCATACCGAAAATCTCGTGCTGTTGGGCGACACGCCGTTCGGGGTCGGCAACGAACTCGACAATAATCTGACCGGCAGCGGGACTGGCAATTACCTGCTCGGCGGGGCCGGCAACGACCGGCTCAACGGCAAGGGCGGCAACGACGTTCTGTTCGGCGAGGCCGGGGCCGATATCTTCGTCATCGAGCAGGTGACCGGCGGCGATGTGATCGCCGACTTCGAACGCGGGACCGACAGGATCGACCTTTCGGATTTCGAATTTGCGAACTTCGCGGCACTGCAGGGCCGCTTCAGCCAGGTCGGCGCGGACGGAGCGATCGACCTCGGCTATGGCGACTTCGTCGTCCTGCACGGGGTGACGATGAGCGAGCTTACTGCGAGTGACTTCATTCTAACGACCGTCGTAGGGAAGTCCGACGCGTTCGGCCTGCACGACAAGGCAGGAATGATCCCCGATCCGGGCACGGCGGCGGATTTCGCGTTCGGTTCGGATAGTCATCACTGGATCGCGCGGGTCGATCCGGGCGACCATTATGGCTTCGCGTGATCGGCTGACGTCAGCATCCCGGCCGGCGGACGACGCCGGCGATGACCATGACATGCTGGCACCCGCGCGCCAGGTGCTGCGCTCGCACATCGGGGCGCTCGAGCAATTGCTCGGCAGCCTCGACGACGGCCTGGCGAAGCTCGCCATCCGCATCGCCAATTGCCGCGGCCGTGTCGTCCTGACCGGAATCGGCAAGTCGGGGATCGCCGCGCGCAAGATCGCGGCGAGCCTCGCGGCGCGCGACGTCGCAGCGAGCTTTCTGCATGGGGCCGACGCGCTGCACGGCGATCTCGGAATGCTGCGAGCCGATGACATATTGATCGCGATCACCATTTCGGGGGCGTCGGCGGAGCTTCTCTATGTGGCGCGGCACGCGCGGTCGATCGGTGCGGAAACGGTGGCGATCACCGCGGTTCCCGACGAAGTGGTGCCCGCCGCCTGCGACCATGTGCTGCGCATCCCCGCGCTCGATACCGCGTGCGATTTCGGCATCGCGCCCTTTTCGTCGACGATATCGAGCATCGCGATCGGCGACGCGCTTACCCTGCTCGTCGCCCGCGAACTCGCCTTCAGCCGCAATCAGTTCGCGCGGCTGCACCCGGCGGGGTGGATCGGGCGCGGCTTGCTGTCGGTGACCGACATGATGAGCCGCGGCGACCGCGTGCCGAAGGTCTTGCCCGACGCCCCCGTCGGCGATGTGATCGCAGAAGCGTCGCGGACGGGAGCGGGCGCCTGCGCCGTCGTCGACGATGCGGGCAGGCTGATCGGCATCGTGACCGACGGCGACATCCGCCGCCATTTCGCCGAGGGCGCTGCCGGCACGGCGCGGTCGATGATGACCGCCGATCCGGTCAAGGTCGGCGAGCGCAGCGACCAGCATGAAGCCTTTGCGATCATGCGCGGGCATCGCATCTCCATCCTGCCGGTGGTGGCGGAGAACGGCGCTACCCTGGTCGGCATGCTCAACCTTCAGGACATGCTGCAGGCGGGCTATCCCGACCGGTGAGCCGCCTTTCCCGCGACGTGTTGATCATCATTCCGGCGCGCCACGCCGCGTCGCGCTTTCCGGGCAAGCCGCTCGCGCCGTTGCACGGGGCCGACGGCGTGGCGCGGCCGCTGATCGAGCATAGCTGGCGCGCCGCGATGGCGCTGGCCGATATCGCCGACATTCTGATCGCCACCGACCATCCGGCGATCGCCGCCGCCGCCGCGACCTTCGACGCCGCCTGCGTGATGACGTCCCCCGCCGCGCGCAACGGCACCGAACGCTGCGCCGAGGCCGTCGCCGCCCTCGGCGCATCGCCGTCGCTGGTGATCAACCTCCAGGGCGATTCCCCCGTCGTGGCGCGGGCGCATGTCGAGGCGCTGATCGAAGCCTGGCGAAGCGGCGGGGGGGCGGTGCTGACCCCGATGATCCGCTGCACCCCCGCGATGCGCGCGCATCTGGCGGCCGAGATCGCCGCCGGGCGCCCCTCCGGCGTGTTCGCCGCCGCCGACCATCGGGGCCGCGCGCTCGATTTCGCGCGCGCGCCGATCGACGACGCGCCGTCGGCCGAGTGGATGCTGCACGTCGGCGTCTACGCCTATGAGCCGGCCGCGCTGGCGCGCTATACGGGCTGGCCGCCCGGCGCACTCGAACAGGCCCGATCGCTCGAGCAACTGCGCTTCCTCGAAAACGGCGAGCCGATCGCGCTGGTCGAGGTCGAGCCGGCGCCCGGCGGCTATGCCGACGTCAACTACCCTTCGGACATCGCGGCCGTTGAGGCGCTGTTGCGCCGGCGCGGCGCGTGACGGCGTCCGCCTATTGGCGGAACGCGTGGTTGATCTGGTCGAGAAGCGGCTTCAGCAGATAGGACATGAGCGAGCGCCTTCCGGTGCGGAGAAACACCTCGGCGGGCAGCCCGGCGCGGAGCTGGCCATAGATGGCGGCGTTGCGCGCGGTATCGGCCAGTTCGACGCGAATGCGGAAAAAGGATGGGCCGCCCTTGCCGTCGTCCGACGCTTCGGCGGCGACATAGGTCAGTTTGCCGACGAGTTCGGGCGTCACATTCTCTTCGAGTGTCGTGAACAACACCCGCGCCGGCTGGCCGACTTTCAACTGGTCGATGTCCGATGGCCGCACATTGGCCTCGATGATCAGCAGATCCTTGTCGGGAACGATCTGCGCGATCGGGGTGCCGCCGGGAACGACGCTGCCGATCGTCGTATAGGCGAGCTTCTCGATCGTGCCGGTGGCGGGCGCACGCACGATCGCCCGCGCGAAGCGGTCGTCGACCTCGGCGATGCGGATGCGCTGATCGGCGATCGCCGATACGACCTGCGCGAGTTCGGCCGCCGCCTCCGAGCGCCGCGACTGATCGAGCGTGAGCTTTTGCTCGCGCACTTCGGAGATGCGCGCATTCGTTTGGGCGACCTCGGCATCGAGCGCCCCGATGCTGCCTTCGAGGTCGACCGCCTGCCGTTCGAGCTGGTTGAGGCGATTGATCGTCACGAGGCGCTTTTCGTACAGCTTTCGCAGCCCAGCGAGTTCGGGTCCGATGATTTCGAGCTGCCGCCGCGCCGACGCGATCTGGACACGATAGCTTTCGCGGAGCTGTTCATATTGTGCGATGCGCTCGTTCAGCAGACGCTGGTTGCCCGCCATCTCGCGCTTGCGCAGTTCGAACAGCCGCCGCTCCTGCGTCAGCGCGTCGCGCGCTTCGGCATCGGCTGGTGCGGGATAGCCAGCGGGCCAGTGGAGCTGTGCCGCGCCCGAACGCTCGGCCTCCAGCCGCGCCTGGCGCGCGAGCAACTGCGCCAGCGACTGATTGCTGAGTTCCGAACTCGGCCCCGAAACATCGGTCGCGAACGCCATCAATATCTGGTTCGCGCGGACATGATCGCCGTCGCGGACGTCGAGCTTCTCAAGCACGCCGCCGGTGGGGTGCGAGATCGTCTTGACCCGCGATTCGACCGATACCGCGCCGCTCGCCACCACCGCGCCGTCGATCTGAACGAGCGTCGCCATCGCCAGCAGCACCAGGACGAGCGCTGCCATCAGCCACAGCGCCCGCCGCATCCGCTGGGCCAACGCGTCCGACAGCGCGGCGGGCGAGGCCGTTTCCTGCGCGGCAGGAGAGGGGCTATCCAACTCGCGGGCTTCGGACATCGGGGATCAGTTCACCACTTTCAGGCCGCCGTCGCGGGGCGATTGCTTCGCGCCCTGCGCCAGCGCCGCGAGAATCTTGTCGCGCGGACCCCAGCCCGCGACCTTGCCGTCGCGCAGCACCAGCAGCTTGTTGGTCGCGCTCAGGATGCGCGTCTGATGGGTGACGAGGATCGTGATCGCTCCGCGCTGCTGTGCCTTCTTGATCGCCGCTGCCAGTGCGGCCTCGCCCTCGGGGTCGAGGTTCGAATTGGGCTCGTCGAGCAGCAGCAGGAACGGGTCGCCGTACAGCGCGCGGGCCAGCGCGATCCGCTGGCGCTGGCCAGCCGACAGATTGTGCCCGTCCGATCCGATCTCGGTCTCATAGCCTTCGGGCAGCGAGACGACGAGATCGTGGACGCCGGCCTGTTCGGCCGCCGCAAGGACCGACGCGGACTCCGCCGCCGGGTCGAAGCGCCCGATATTGGCGGCGACGCTGCCTTCGAGCAGCGCGACCTCCTGCGGCAGATAACCGAGATAGCGGCCGATTTCGTCGGCGCTCCATTGGTCGAGCGCCGCACCGTCGAGGCGGATGCTGCCGCGAAGCGGCGGCCAGATACCGGCAAGGCCGCGGAGCAGCGACGATTTGCCCGAGCCGCTGGGGCCGATGACGCCGATCACATCGCCGGCCCGCGCCTCGAAGGCGACGTCGGCGACGGCGACCCGGTTCCCGCCGGCCGGAACCAGCGTCAGCCGGTCGACCTGCAATTGCCGCGCGGGGGCGGGAAGCTGCACCGGTTTCGATGCCGGTGCGGGATGTTCGGCGAGCGCGGCGTCGAGGCGTGTCCAGCTGTTCCGGGCGGCGACGAAGCTGCGCCAATTGGCGATCGCCTGATCGATCGGCGCCAGCGCGCGGCCCGACAGGATCGAACTCGCGAAGATGATGCCGCCCGACGCCTTGCCGTCGATCACCAGGATCGCCCCGACGCTGAGGACCGCCGACTGGAGGAAGATGCGGAAGATGCGGCCCGTACCGCCGGCGCGCGAGACGATCCGGCTGATCCGGTTGTTCTCGTCGAAATAGCGCGCGTCGCTGCCCTCCAACCGCGCCGACAGCGCGCCGGTCATGCCGAGCCCTTTGAGCGCGGGGGCGTTGTGAAAGCTCATCTCCTGGACCTGCGCACGCTCGACTCGCAGCGGTTCGAGCGCGGTCATGTTCTTCGCGATCGCCCGCTCGGTATGCCAGGTCAGCAGCGCCAGCACGATGATCCCGGCGAGCGTCGTCACGCCGAGCCAGGGGTGCATCAGCGATAGAACGGCGAGAAAGAAGACGACCCAGGGCAGGTCGATGAAAGCCGCGGGTCCGGCGCCCGACATGAATCCCCGGATATGGTCGAGGTCCTGCCCCGGCCGCGGCTTGCCGCGAACCGGCGCGAGCGCGAACCGCCATTGGAGCTGCTGCACGCGCGGCGCCAGCCGGTCGCCGAAGGCGCGCCCGATGTCGACCAGCATCTGCGAACGGGTGACGTCGAGGATGCCGTGGAAAACGAAGGCGAGGCCGAAGATCAGGAACAGCCCGAACAGCGTCGCGCCGCTGCCGCTCGGCAGGACGCGATCGTAAACCATCATCAGGAACAGCGAGCTCGACAGCGCGAGGATATTGATGAAGGCGCTCAGCCCGCCGACGACGAACAGCGGCGACCGGAGCGAACGCAAAGCGGCGGCAAGCTCGGAATCTTCAGGCAACCGTATCCGAACCATCGACCAAAACCGCTCCCACCCCTTCAACCGCCTGCATATGAGGATGCCGGGAAAAGCGCAATCGGAACCGGCATTTGGTGAAGGAAGGGGTTTGGTGAGCCCTGCTGGGTTCGAACCAGCGACCTACTGATTAAAAGTCAGTTGCTCTACCGACTGAGCTAAGGGCCCGCGGCCGTTTCGCGGCGTCGCCGGCAGCGAAGGACAAGCCCTTTTGCTGCAAAGCGAGCGGCCCGCTATCATGCTGGTGTCTGGATGGCAATGGTTGCCATGGACATTTTATGGGCACCGATCTGGCCCGGCATCGGCGCTTTCCCCGATGGCGATATCCGTCGCCGGGCAGCCGCACGGCGGATGCGTCAGCCGTGAAGGCTCAGCAGGGAATCCATCAGCCCCTCGTCGGCGCTCGAGCAGACCCCGAGCACGAGCGCCTCGTCGCAACCCTCGGCCACGACATAGGCGTGGCCCATCGATGAATCGATATAGATGCCCTGGCCGACCTCGAGCGTGACGGGGTCGTAGAATTCGCTGTGCACTTCGATCCGCCCTTCGAGGACGTAGATGAATTCCTCGCCCTGGTGGCGGACGAGCTCGCCGAACTCGCGCGCGCTGTGCGCGCGGATGCGGGTGACGATCGGGATCATCCGCTTTTGCCGAAGGTCGGTGCAGAGGTAATGATAGTCGTAATTGTCGGTCGTCACGCGCGCCGCCCGGTCGATCGTCCCGATACTGCGGCGGCCGGTAACGCGCGGCGCGCTCTCTTCCTCGTCTTCGGCGAACAGGTCGGACATGCGAATCTGGAGTCGCTGGCTGAGCTGCTGGAGCTTGTCGTAGCTGAGCGTCAGCCGGTCGTGCTCGACCTTCGACAGCGTCGACACCGGGATCCCCGACTTCGCGCTCATCTCCTTGAGCGTCCAGCCATTTCGCGAACGGATGCCGCGCATCACCGCGCCGAGCGTCGGCGGGCTGGGATGGTCCGCCATCAGGTCTTCCATTCCATGTTTGACAATTTTCTAATCAGGATCATTATGTCCCCATCGGGTCAAGAGGTGCCGGTCCCTTGGTAAGGGGTCGCGCGGCTTGCCGCAAGGGTCAGCAGGCCCGCTTGAAAAAGAGGGGAAGAGGATGCGTTTACTCCATAAAGCCCTGATCGGACTCGCCGCGATCGCGGCGGTTCCGCTCGCGGCGCAGGGGCCGGTCCCCGCGCCGACCGCCAAGAAGGTCGAGGCGCCGCCGCTGCCCGCGGCGAAACCCGCGCAAGCGGCGACGCTCGATGCGACCGATCTCGAGGCCTTTCTCGACGGCTTCCTGCCATACGCCCTCGAGCGCGCGCGGATTCCGGGAGCGGTCGTCGTCGTCGTGCGCGGCGACGGGGTCGTGCTCGAAAAGGGCTATGGCTATGCGGACGTTGCGACGCACAAGCCGGTGTCGCCCGAAACCACGCTGTTCCGGCCGGGATCGGTGTCGAAGCTCTTCACCTGGACCGCGGTGATGCAACAGGTCGAGGCCGGCAAGCTCGACCTCGACAAGGATGTGAACGCCTATCTCGACTTCAAGATTCCGCCGTTCGAGGGCAAGCCGGTCACCTTGCGCAACATCATGACACACACCGCGGGCTTCGAAGAATCGGTCCGCTACCTGATCAGCAACGATCCCAAGGCGGCGATGACGCTCAAGAAGCAGTTGCCGCTCGCGCTGCCCGAGCGCGTGTTCGCGCCCGGAACGACGCCCGCTTATTCGAACTATGCGACCGCGCTCGCCGGCTATATCGTCGAGCGCGTCAGCGGCGAGGATTTCGATAGCTATATCGACAATCATATCTTCAAGCCGCTCGGCATGGCGCATGCCACCTTCCGCCAGCCGCTTCCGAAGGCGCTCGTTCCCGATATGGCGGGCGGCTATCCCGATATCACCCAAAAGGCGCGGCCGTTCGAAATGGTGATTCCGGCACCTGCGGGCAGCCTGTCGGCGAGCGGTGCCGACATGGGCAAGTTCATGATGGCGCACCTCCAGGACGGGGCGGGGCTGCTGAAGCCCGAGACCGCGAAGATGATGCACGATTACAAGGCGCCCGGCGTCGGCCCGCTCAACAGCATGGCGCTCGGCTTCTACGAGCAATGGGTCAACGGGCATCGCGCGATCGCGCACGGCGGCGACACCGTCTGGTTCCATTCCTATCTGTGGCTGTTCCCCGACGCCGATGTCGGCGTCTTCATCTCGATGAACAGTCCGGGCAAGGAAGGCGGCGCGGGCGCGGTGCGCAGCGCGCTGTTCCACAAATTCGCCGACCGCTACCTGCCCGGCACCCCGGCACCCGGCCGGGTCGATGCGAAGACCGCGAAACAGCATGCCGCGATGATGGTCGGCCATTATGTGACCAGCCGCGGGTCGTTCACCAACTTCATGAGCCTGTTCGGCCTGCTCGGCCAGCCCGCCGTGACGCTGACCGAAGACGGCCAGATCAGCGTGCCGGGGCTCGACGGCCTCAGCGCCGGCGCGCGCGACTGGGTGGAGGTCGAACCCTTCGTCTGGCGCGACACCGGCACCGGCGAACGCCTCGCCGCCGAGGTCAAGGACGGCAAGGTCGTGCGCTGGAGCCTCGACGCCGGATCGCCCTTCATGGTCTTCGAGCCCGCGCCCGCCGGCACCAACGCGGCGTGGCTGATGCCCGCGCTGATCGCGGCGCTCGGCATCGCGCTGCTCGCCGCGCTCGCCTGGCCGGTGCGCGCGCTGGTGCGGCGCAGCTTCGGCGCGAGCTTCGCGCTGGAGGGCAAGCCGCTCCGCGCCTGGCGCCTGTCGCGCGTCTTCGCATGGCTGGCGCTCGCCGCGGTCGCGGGCTGGTTCGGCCTGATCGCGGCCTTCTCGGCCGATATCGGCAGCATCGGCGGGCCGCTCGACTGGTTGATCCAGCTGCTGCGCATCCTGACGCCGCTCGCGGCCTTCGGCTTGCTCGCGACCGCCGCGTGGCACCTGTGGCTCAGCATCCAGGGCAAGCGCAAATGGACGATGAAGCTCGGCGCGGTGCTGCTCGTGCTTGCGGGGCTGGTCCTCGTCTGGGTGACGCTCGCCTTCCATCTCTATGGCTTCGGGATGGTCTATTGATGGCGACGCAGGGCCTTCGCGGATTGACGCTCGACCTTCGGGTCGAGCGTTTTCCCTATCACCAGCCCTTCCGCATCTCCGGCCATGTCTTCACCGAGACGGCGCTGCTCGTCGCCGAGCTGTCCGACGGCGAGCATGTCGGGCGCGGCGAGGGGGCCGGGGTCTATTATCTTGGCGACGACATCGACCATATGATCGCCGAAGCGGCGCGGGCGCGCGGCGCGATCGAGCAGGGGGCGACGCGCGAGGATCTCCAGACCTTGCTGCCCCCGGGCGGCGCGCGCAACGCGCTCGACTGCGCCTTCTGGGATCTCGAAGCGAAGCGGCAGGGGCGGCCGGTGTGGGAACTGGCGGGGCTGAGCGCGCCGCAGCCGCTGCGCTCGACGCTGACGCTCGGCGCCGACAGCGCGGGGAATATGGCGAAGGCCGCGCTCGCGATCGATCCGGAGGCGCCGGTGAAGGTCAAGCTGACCGGCGACCTTCGCGACGATATCGCGCGCGTCGTCGCGATCCGCACCGCGCGCCCCGACGCCTGGATCGGCGTCGACGCGAACCAGGGCTATGACGTCGCGACGCTCGCCCAGCTGCTGCCGGTGCTCGTCGATGCGCGCGTTGCGCAGCTCGAACAGCCGCTGAAGCGCGGGCGCGAGGCCGATCTCGATGGATTGAAGCGGCCGCTGCCCTTCGTCGCGGACGAAAGCGCGCTGTCGTTCGCCGACACGGCGTCGCTCGTCGGACGCTTCGACGTCGTCAACATCAAGCTCGACAAGTGCGGCGGGCTGACCGAGGGACTGGCGATCGCGCGGCAGGCGAAGACGCTCGGGCTCGACGTCATGGTCGGGAACATGATGGGCACCAGCCTGTCGATGGCGCCCTCCTATCTCGTCGGGCAGCTTTGCGACATCGTCGATCTCGACGGGCCGACCTTCCTCGCGCACGATCGCGACCCCGGCGTCGAATATCGCGGCGGGATGGTCCATTGCCCCCCCGAAATTTGGGGTTAAACGCAAAGCCATGTCCTAAATGGGTTGACAATTTTCTGATTAGGACAAATAGTTCCGAAACCAAAATAAGAGACGGGAGGATGGGATGACATGGTCATTCCCGGTGACGCGCCGCGCGGCCATCGCGGGTGCGGTCGGTGGCGCATGGCCTGCATCGACGATCCCATAATGAAATCATCACGGCCGTGCCGGGGCGAATTCCGCTGCCGCCCGGCCAAGTCTTGGGGGTAGGACGATGAAGAAGAGATTATTGGCCGCGGGCAGCGTGGCGGCACTGGCTATCGTGATGCCGGCCCATGCCGACGATGCGACCGGCGACGAGCAGGACATCGTCGTCACCGCGCAGAAGCGCGAACAGCGGTTGATCGACGTGCCGCAATCGGTGAGCGTCGTGTCGGGCGACGCGCTCGAAAATGTCCAGGCGACGAATTTCTCCGATTATCTGAAGCTGGTTCCGGGGCTTCAGCTCAACCAGACCACCGCCGGCTTCGGCCGTCTCGTGCTGCGCGGCGTCAATACCGGCGGCGTTGCCTCGACCGTTGCGGTCTATCAGGACGAAACGACCTTCGGGTCGAGCAGCGGGCTCGTCAACGGCGCGATCCTCGCGGGCGATTTCGATACCTTCGATATCGAGCGGATCGAGGTGCTGCGCGGCCCGCAAGGCACCATCTATGGTGCAAGCTCGATGGGCGGCGTGCTCAAATATGTGACGCGCAAGCCCGATACCAGCGGGTTCGAAGCGCGCGCGCGCGGCAGCATCGAGACCGTCAAGGGCGGCGACGAATCCTATCTGGGCAGCGCCGTCGTCAATATGCCGCTCGGCGATGCGGTCGCCTTCCGCGCCTCGGGCTTCTACCGCGACTTCGGCGGTTTCATCGACTCGATCGGCACCGCGGGATCCGATGTCGAAGCCGACATCAACAGCTCGAAAAGCTATGGCGGCCGCGCGTCGGTGCTGTTCAAGCCGAGCGAAACCTTCTCGGTCCAGCTCAGCGCCTATCTCCAGAATCTGAAGACGCACGCATCGAACAGCGTCGATAGCGACCCGTCGACCGGGCGGACGCTCTACGGCCGCCTGTCGCAGTCGCAGTTCGTTCCCGAATTCACCGACGTCCGCTACCGCGTCTACAGCGCCGTCGTCGATGCCGATCTCGGTTTTGCGAGCCTGGTGTCGGCAACGAGCTACAGCAGCCTGTCGCAATCGTTTCGCGGCGACCTGACGACCCAATATGGCGCGCTGATCGAGGGGGTCTTCGGCACACCCAACGACTTCTATCAGGGGCAGCTCACCCGCGTACGACGCTTCTCGCAGGAAATACGGCTCCAGTCGCCCGAGGACGAGCATTTCGAATGGCT